>JABLTP010034342.1_pt1 | contig 41272 bp, 39 predicted proteins | sample 7160111 | NCBI WGS metagenome assembly JABLTP01 (sample SAMN14651227, study PRJNA627086) | human gut metagenome | isolation source: feces | host: Homo sapiens
CGCAGGCGAATAAAAAGTTTTTCGGTGCAGCAGTTTTTCAAAAATGCTGCCGAGGTGTGGGCGAGCAGCCCACATTTGCGAAGCAAATGAAACCGTACAATGAGATAAAACAAATATCTAAGAAACAATCGGAAGAATCGCAATTGCCTTTAAAATCGAGAGGTTGTAATTAGACACAAGGTTTCAGGGGCAATTGCGATTCCAAAGGCAAGCTGGGGATGTGCCCCAGCCTTGCCGAACCGGATTTGAGTGATTTTCCTAAGAGCAATGTTTCCAATCATCAGCCACAGACAAAAAAACTTGCATCTATTCCAATGAAAACAGCTGCAATGAAATATTACTTATAGAAAATCCTACTCTTAGGGAAAACGATTTTCAGCATCCGGCAAAAGGGGGTTCCACCCCTGCTTTTGCCTGCCAGCGTGCTGCAATTGCCCCGTTGCCTTGTCCGAATTTGCAACTTGTTTCATATAAATCATAAAATTGCAAATTGGAAAGGTTCAAAAAATGCAATTGCAGCAGGAAAAACGATTCTCAAAAACAAATTTGCTTCGCAAATGTGGGCTGCTCGCCCACACCTCGCCAGCATTTTTGAAAAATTGCTGGATCAAAAAACTTTTTCGTTTCAACAATGTTTGATGCAATGATAAAACAACATATAAAAAGCAGGGTTTGCTTCATGCACCCTGCTTTTTTGTATCTATTCTGCAATTCGCTGCATCCAGACTGCCGTTTCACAGTTCCCGAATCGATTATAGCGGTTCAGTCCATATAGACATTCAGGGTCACGAGTAATCATGTTCCCCTGTTCCCGACAGTTCAACGTCATTTGAATGCCCAACTCTCGCAAAACCGGATTGCTCTCCGGGCAGAGAAAGCCATAGGGATAGGCAAACACCACAGGCTCGATCTGTAATTCCTCCTGAAAACGGGTTTGCAGCAAGCCCAAATCAGAAAGCAAGGTATCATGATATTGCTCTTCCGGTTCGTTCTCCTGAATCCGGCAACCGCAGCGGTCTGTATGGCTGTGCATCTGATAAGTATGGCTGCCGAGTTCGATTCGCCCAGAATCCAACAGGGCTTGCAAATCCTCCCACGTCAGATAGGAATAGGAATCTTCATGCGGTGATTCCGGAGCGAGTTCATCTGTAAACTGCCCGACCACTGAAACAATTGCACACATATTATACTGCTCAAGCAGGGGCAGAGCAAGGCTGTAATTGTTATAGAATCCATCATCAAAGGTCAGTAGAATCGGCTGTTCCGGTAAATCTCCCGTGCCGTTGACATAACGAATGAGTTCCGCAGACGAAACACTCGTATAACCTGCATCGTTTAAATAGGATAAATCGGCTGCAAATGTTTCTGGTCGAATCCGATAATCGCTCTCTGTGCCGGGGGCAATGCTGTGATACATCAGAACGGGCAGAGAAACGGGCGTTTCTGCATGAACGGTTTGCGGACAGCCTTTTGTGAGCAAAAATGCAAGCAGAATCAAACAGCCGTCCAGAACCAAGAACCAGATGCCTTTGTGGGAACGATGCATACGCAGAGCCTCCTTAGCGGATATTCTGTTTATCTTTATGCAGCAATTGGCTGGAATATACGGGAAAAGCAGAGAAATGACGGAATCCGTTCCCGTCATATTTTTACAGCCTGCTGCATAAAATAGTGCAAAATGGGTATCATCATGAGGTGATGGCATGAGAAGAAAACGCAGACACAGAAGAAAAAAACGGATTTGGGGTGTAGCAGTTTGCCTGTTGGGAATTCTTTGCAGTGTACCAGCTTGGCATGTTTCCGCCGACCCCCAGAAAGAACCAGAATCGCAGTCTGATACCGCCGATACTGCCTTGCAGAATGTCCGAAGTGAAGGGTGTGTACCGCTGCCGGTCTGGAATCCTTTGCAGGAAAAAGCAGAGCAAATCACCATGCAGGCAGCAGAAACGCAGTTGGCAGACAGTGGGCAAGTGGAACATCCGAGCGTAGATGCCAGCGTTGTCCCGTATCCGACCAGCTGGAACATTCAGGAAACGTGTGATGTGATTCGTACCACCTATGAAGATTATACGGGAGATGCCTTTTTTACCTTGCCGAATGGAGGCATGGTAAAAAATAAGACCGACCATTCCAATGTAGAATTGCTTGCAGAAAGCGAACTACCGCCAGCGTTTCGGATTGCAGTCAACGACCAGCCGCAAGTTTTAATCATGCATACGCATACGACCGAAACCTATGAACCGGAAGTGCGGGAACATTACGACCCGCAATTTAGCTATCGAACAACCGATTGCAGCAAAAATGTGGTGGCGGTTGGAGATGCGATTACTGCAGAATTACAGGCTGCCGGAATTGGCGTGATTCACAGCGATGCCGTGCACGATTATCCCTCTTATAATGGAGCATATGACCGCAGTGCAGAAACGGTTCGGGGCATTTTAGCAGAGTATCCGAGCATTAAAGTGGTCTTGGACATCCATCGGGATGCAATTTGCAGCGATACAACTTTGAGTCAGCCAATTGTCACCATAGACGGAAAAGAAGCTGCTCAGATTATGATTATTTCGGGCTGTGACGATGGAACGATGAATATGCCGAATTATCTGATGAACTTTCGGTTTGCCTGTCGCTTGCAATCGCAGATGGAGCAGCAGTATCCGAATTTTACCCGTCCGATTTTGTTTGACTATCGGCATTATAATCAGGATTTGACAACCGGCAGCCTGTTGATTGAGGTTGGCTCTCACGGAAACACGGTCGAACAAGCTGTGTATTCTGGGCATTTGATTGGAAAATCCTTGGCAGAGGTGCTGTTAGATTTGAAATAATCGACGTACAGGAATCAGAAAGGAGCAGGAAACTTGAAAAAACGGACAAAAAAATGGCACTGTCTATTTCAGTACGGTGCACTCTACTTGTTATTGCAATTTTTTTTGCTGGCATATTTACAGGTTGCTTGCCAGTCAGAGAACGCCTTGCAGCGAGAGCCGAGCGTTCGGGTGGCGATTACTGAACAGAATGCGGAAGCCTTGCAAGTATCGCTCTTGCAGAATACCTATACCATTCCCACACAAATACAGGAAACAACATTGCCCGTTCCAGTTTTTGCACCAGAGGATGGCTGTTTGCTGTATCTGTTCTGGAAGCTGCTACAATCAGGCGAAATTTGAAAAACAGAAGAAATGCACCGCCTATTTCAGTACGGTGCACATTGCTTATCAGGCAGAGAATGTCTTGCAGCGAGAGCCGGGCGTTCGGATGGCGATTACTGAACAGAACGCCGAAGCCTTGCAAGGTTCGCTCTTGCAGAACATCGATACCATTCCCACACAATACAAGAAACAACGTTGCCCGTTCCGGTTTTTGCACCGAAGGATGGCTGTTTGCTGTATCTGTTCTGGGAACTTCTGCAATCAGGGGAAATTTGAAAAAACAAAAGAAATGCACCGCCTGTTTCAGTACGGTGCACATTGCTTATCAGGCAGAGAACGCCTTGCAGCGAGAGCCGGGCGTTCGGGTGGCGATTACCGAGCAGAACGCCGAAGCCTTGCAAGGTTCGCTCTTGCAGAACATCGATACCATTCCCACACAAATACAGGAAACAACGCTGCCTGTTCCGGTTTTTGCATCAGAGGACAGCTGCTTGCTGTATCTGTTCTGGGAACTACTGCAATCAGGCAAAATTTGAATATGCTGGCAGGGAATCTTCCAACGGCTGAATCGACTTTGCATATGTATGATAAAAGCGGTTCAATTCGCCCCGATAGATGAGGTGGGCATTTGAAATATACCGCAAGTCGTCCGGCGTATGCAGGGAAAGGGGTTTGTTCAGTCGTATACCGGACTGTGCAAGCAGGGTTGCCACGAACTGAGAACAGTGCAGCTTGTGTTTTCTCGACCAGCGAATCCGCAGGAAGGTTGTGCCGAGCCCCAGCACATTGTAAGAAAACATCGAGCGGTGATTTTTGAAGTATGCGAGGTTTTGTTCAAATTCCTGCTTTTTCTCTTTGGTCACGGGAATTGCATAGATTTCGCAGGGGATGACCAAAAAGCGTCCCAACGTGCCCTCGCCGACAATTTCCTGATTGAATCCGGCGGGCAATGGAAAATGAATGTGGTTTCTGCAAAAGCTATACATTTCCTCCAGCGTCAAATCCAATGCCACCGAGGCATGGTTGTAAGGCTTTCTGGTAAAAAATTGCAATACTTTTGCAACGGATGTTCCGGTTTGCATCAGCAGAACGAAGATATGATCCTGCATTTCTCTCACTCCTAAAAAATTGTTTACAAAATATCCGATATTATTATAGCACAATCCCTTGACAAATGCAAGAGGGTGTGCTATAATATAAAAGGTTCGTGAGATGAATGTAAAATATGCGCCTGTAGCTCAGCTGGATAGAGTGTCAGACTCCGACTCTGAAGGTCGTGCGTTCGAATCGCATCAGGCGTACCAAATACACATCTTGCGTCCCTCCCCATGAGGGATGTCAAAAAGAAATAGGGGTATAGCTCAGCAGGTAGAGCAGCGGTCTCCAAAACCGCGTGTCCCGAGTTCGATTCTTGGTGCCCCTGCCAAGGAAAAAGTCTTATCAGATTCTGATAAGACTTTTTTTATTTCTCTTCAAAAAGAATCAACCGCCCTAATTGCAAAAATTGTATCGCAATCGGGCGGTTTCGTTTTTAGAAAGTTTACAAAATGGGAGCAGCTTAAAACCGAACTTCCACTGCCAAAAGTTTTCTCTGTCTGAATCTGTAAAAAATCATGAGTTTTCCGAATGGTTGCCCTCGCATCTTCCTTGAACAAAAACCAATCGGGGCAACCCATTCTATCAACGGATAACGGAAAACGCAAACGTAGAACCAAAAAAATTCAAAGGGCAAGATTCAGACAGACGGAAGAACGGGATTATTCCGGCAAGTCAACCTCCAGCAACACTGTGTTGTTGATATAGTCCAAGGCAGTTTGTGCCTTTGCAAGCGTTTCCGCAAGGACTTCATAATCTTTCTCGACGGTTTGGATGTCATAATTGGCATACCGATAATCAATGATGGCAGAATTTCGACTATACAATGCATTTTCTCGCTGTTTGGGCAGCAGTTCTTTCATGCGGGACAGCTTTTCCAGCCGATTGGTCAGCTGCGGCAGATAGATCAACATCTGGTCAATGGTCATTTCAAATTCCGGAATGACTGTGGTTGTGTTGAATACATTTAACGTATGTTTCAGCTTGCGGATGTTGGCTTCAATGGCAGCCTGTTCCGCCTGCATCGCAGCATAGTCATATTCCGGTCGAACGGATTCGAGATCCTCTCCTAGAGAAGCGAGAAATGTTTTTGTATTTTCTTCTCGTCTTTGCAGGGCTTTTAGTGATTCATTCCATTGCCGCAGCAGCTTTGCTGCCTGTGCGGATGTCATTTTCATGGAGATTCCTCCTTTATTTATTATAATGTATCGTTATACAGTTTCTCCCTTTTCAATTCGTTCTGCCAAGTCGCTGAGATAGACCCAGCGATCCATTTTTTCTGCAAGCTGTTCTTCCAGTGCATCTTTCTGATCGGATAACTCCTGTAATAAAACATAATCAGAAACCGCTGCTGCAATTTTCGTTTCAGTTTCCTGAATCTGTTTTTCCAAGTCTGCAATCACAGATTCAATCGTTTCATATTCTCGTTGCTCTTTGTAGGAGAATTTCAGCTTCTTTTTTCCGACAAAAGTTTTTTCTTTCTTTTCGGTCGATTTTTTCTCAGACTCTGCCGGAGCAGTCGGTAAGGCATTTGCTGCATAGTCGCTGTAATTACCGTTATAACGGCGGACGCTGCCATCTCCTGGCAATTCCCAGATTTCCGAAGCCATCTTATCCAGGAAATAGCGGTCATGAGAAATGGCAATCACTGCACCGGAAAAACTTTTCAGATAGTCCTCCAAGATGGTCAGGGTGACAATATCCAAATCGTTGGTTGGTTCGTCCAGCAATAGAATATTCGGGGCAGTCATCAAAATTTTCAGCAGATAGAGCCGTTTCCGTTCTCCGCCGGATAATTTTTCAATGCGATTCCACTGCAATTCCGGCGTAAACAAAAACCGTTCCAACATGGTTGCAGCCGTAACTGTTCCCTCTGGTGTCTGAATGCGTTCGGCAGTTTCCCGAATGTAGTCAATGACTTTTTGCGTGGGATTCATCGTTTCGCATTCCTGTGCGAAATAGCCGATTTGCACGGTGTCGCCCCATGTAATTGTACCGCTGTCCGGTTGCAGAATGCCGGCAAGCAGTTTCAGCAGCGTGGATTTTCCAGCACCATTTCGCCCAATGATGCCGATTCGAGCCGCACGGGGCAGCTGATAGGAAAAGTCCTGCAAGAGTACATTCCCTTGTATGGATTTTGTGAGGTGTTCCAGTTCGATGGTTTTCTTTCCCAGTCGGGAAGAAACCGATTGCAGCTGTAAGGATTCTGTTTCCACGGGCTTTTCCCGATTTTCCAAGGCATAGAACCGCTCCATGCGGTCTTTGGACTTTGTTCCTCTTGCCCGAACGCCTCGCCGCATCCATTCCAGTTCCTGGCGGTAAAGGGTACGGTTTTTCCGTTCTCGTGCTTCCGCATCCGCTTCCCGCTGAGCTTTCTGCTCTAAATATTCGGAATAATTTCCACGGGAAACGAACAGGTTTCCACGGTCAACTTCTACAATCTGATTTGTAATGCGATTCAAAAAATAACGGTCATGTGTTACCATGACAATCGCACCCCGATATTTTTTCAGCTGGTCTTCCAAGAATTGTACCGTTTCATAATCAATGTGGTTGGTTGGTTCGTCTAAAAGCAAGACATCGCTGGGCTGAATCCATGCCGCCGCAATGCCAGCTCTTCGCCGTTCGCCGCCGGAAAGTGTACTGATGTCGCTGTCCACGTTGGAGATGCCAAGCTGCTGCAAAATCGATTTGGCTTCAAATTCTTTTGCCGACTTCAAATCTGCCGGCAGGTGTGCCATGACTTGTTCTAAGATGTTGCCATGTTCTGCAAAATCTGGAATTTGCGGTAGGTAAGAAATCCGGATGCCTTTGGTGCGGATAACCGTTCCGCTGTCCGGTTCTTCCACGCCGGCAAGAATCCGCAGCAAGGTAGATTTTCCCGTCCCGTTGATGCCGACAATGCCAACTCGGTCGCCTTCGTTGAGAAAAAACGAAACGTCATTCAAGACGGTTCGTTCCAGATAAGTTTTTGAAAGATTTTGTGCAGATAATAAAATCATGCTGGATTCCCTTCTTTTGATGTAAGTGATGCAGGCTCTGCGAGTGGCAGATTCCGGACGCTCTTTCGATGAATCATCGTTCCGCTGACAACAATATGCCGGATGGGTATTGCAGGGTTTTTAATGCGAGCTAATAGCTGTCGTACGCCTTTTTTTGACATTAAATTTATATCAACTGCATATGTAGTGATTGGCGGATTTGACAATTCCGCAAAAATAAAATCATCAAATCCAACAACAGAAATATCATTTGGAATGGAAAAGCCAGCTTTTTGCAGGAGACTGATCAAGATATAAGCAGTCGAATCGCAGTTGCAGGCAAATGCAGTTGGCATTTTAGAGAGTTTTTCGAGAGAGATTGCAATTTTTCCCTCAGCATCTCGGTCAGGCAGCACTTGTTTTTCTGTCACGAGAATGCCAGCTTCCCGCATGGCACGGCAGTAGCCATAGTAGCGGTCTAAAATGCTGCTGGTTTCTTCGATAGAGCCGACAAAGGCAATTTCTCTGTGGCCAGCTTGCAGGAGATGTTTGGTCATGAGATACATGCCATAATAGCCGTCTGAAATGACGGAATCCTGCTGCAATTCTGCTTGAAACGCATCTAAAACTAAGCATGGAACAGAAGCTTGTTCCAGCATCTTATAGTAGGAGAGTGAAAATTTTCCTATGACGATGCAGCCTTGAATCCGATTTTCTGCAATCAAACGGGGCATTGTACAGGTTTGTTCAGCGGATTCTGAAATGACTTCCAAAATGCCGATGTGATTGCCTTGTGAAAGATGAAACAGCACACGCTCATACATTGCCCAGTAAAAAGACTGTCCTTTTTCAATATAGCGGTAGGAGGTAATGATACCAATGGTATAGCAGGGCGTCTGTTCCTGCTTATTTTTTTGAAACTGATAGCCCATTTCTACCGCAAGTTTCTGTATTTTTTTCCGCAATTCTTCGCTGACGCCATCTTTTCCCGCCAGTGCTTTGGAAACGGTTACAGTACTGATTTGTAGTTGTTCTGCGATATCGGACATCCGAACGGCTTTTGCCAAGTAAGTCACATCCTTTTGGAATGCAAGCGGAGAAATTACCCCTGCATCCGCATCTTTTTAAATTTAATTTTAACTAAATTATATCAAACCTGTCCAATTTGTCAAGGGCAGCCGCCTGCAATTTTAGAAATTTTACAATTCCACAGGCGAATAGCGAGGAAATTAGTTGTGAAAATTAAAAAAATTAGCTAAAAAAGAATCGGCATTTGCAACGAATCACAAAAAATGTGGCTGATAATTGTTGAATATGTGCAAAACAGCCATGTGAAATTTGTTCAGAAAAGAGAAAAGCATGATTTTAGCTAAAAAATAGTTGACATTTACGGAAAAATAAGCTAAAATAAAAGCACAAATTAAGTAAACACGGAACACCAGTACAGAAAGGAATGGTTTCTCATGAAAAAATGGATCGCACTCGCAACAGGGTTATCGCTAGTACTCAGCGGATTTGCAGCAGCTGGCTTCCAGCCCAGCAAGGTACAGGCTGCCGACCGAACAGGCTTTGTACAGACCGACGGCACACAGTTTTTGTTAGATGGTTCTACCTTCTATTATGCCGGAACGAACAACTATTACCTGAACTTCAAGCCACAATATGAAGTCGATCAGGTTATGGAAGATGCCGCAGCAATGGGCTTGAAAGTCATTCGTACCTGGGGCAATCTGGATGCCGGTGTCAAGACCGACAAGGTGAACAAAGATGGATACACCGTTTTCACGGACAGCGTAGACGGTTCTGGGGAAAAGGAAGGCGTTTATTATCAGTACTTTGATGCTGACCTTGGAAGACCAGTGGTCAATGAGGGAAAAGACGGCTTGCAGAAGTTGGACTACGCTATCTATAAGGCAGAGCAGGAAGGTGTCCGGCTGCTGATTACGTTCACCAACAACTGGGAAGCATTCGGCGGTATGAGCCAGTATGTAAAGTGGGCACAGCTTGCCGGTGAAAACGTCACAGGGCACGATGATTTCTATACCAATGAAACCATCAAGGGTTGGTATAAGGATTACATTAAAACATTGCTGAATCATGAAAATGTGTATACCGGAGTCAAGTATAAAGATGACCCGACCATCTTCTCCTGGGAACTGGCAAACGAACCACGTTGTGAATCGGATGCCGGATGTGAAAATCATGTTGTAGAAAATTGGGCATCTGAAATGAGTGACTATGTAAAGTCCATTGACTCCAATCATATGTTGGCAGTCGGCGATGAAGGATTTTACAACTACGGTTACAATGATTTTCCGGAGGGCGACCACAAGTATGTTTATCATGGCAGTTCCGGTATGGACTGGCTGAGCCTGACAAATTTGCCGAATATCGACTACGGAACGATTCATGTTTACTGCGATCAATGGGGCTTGACCAAGGAACAGGGAAACTTCTGGTTCAAGAAGCATGGCGAAGATGCAGCAGCAATGAATAAACCTGTTATCGTAGAAGAATTTGGCTGGAAAGACAAGAGTGAACGAGCAGACGTTTACAATGAATGGTTTGACATCTTCGAGGGGAACACCTATGAGGGCGTTGAATATGCCGGAACAAATTACTGGATGCTGGCATCTCTGACCGGAGATGGAACCCTGTATCAGGATTATGACGGCTATACTGTTTATTATAAGGGCGATGCAAATGGCAACCCGACACAGGATGCTTGCGATGCCATCATGGCACACGCACAGCGGATGGATGCCAAGAATACACAGAACAGCGTTTCCCCAAAGAAAGCAAATTTTGATATTGTAAAGCCGGCAGACATCCAGCTGCGGACAACGATGGAACTGGGCAGCGTTTCCGGTGTACAGTTTGGCGACAAGATGTTGACTGAGGGTACAGATTATACGGTGGAAGACAATGTGATTACGATTTCTGCAAAGGTTCTGGAGGGTCTGGAACTGGGCAACTATAAGATTACCATTTTGACCACCGATGGCAATCAGCCAACTGTTTTATTGAGCGTGATTGACTCCAACGCAGAAACGCAGAAAAAAAGTGTGATTGACAACTTTGAATCCTATGCAGATGATGCAGAATTGGCAGCTGCTTACCACCGGAACAGCAGCGGCGATTCCCTGACGGTTTCTCTGGATGCGGAACATGCCAAGAACGGCAACTATGCAATGAAGTACGAATATTCCGTTGCAGATGGCGGAGCAGGTTACTGCGGAACGACCAAGAAGCTGAACGGTGCAGATTGGACAGGCTTTGACGGCATTCACTTCTGGATTCTATCCGATGGCAGCAATCGGGATACCACTATTCAGTTCATTGATGGAGCAGGTGCTTACTGGGAGAGCATTCAGCATGTGACTGCGGAAACAGGCTGGCAGGAAGTCAAGATTCCGTTCTCCGATTTCCGTTTGCAGCAGTGGGGTACTGCCGCTGAAACACCGACATTGAATGGTGTTTCTGAATATTCCATTTATACCGGACAGAACGGCAATCCGGGTACTGGCGTTTGGTATTTCGATGACATCGGTTTGTATCAGGATGGTGCAACTGTTCCGGATGCAGAAGTTGTAGAAAGCAGTGCAACCTTCTCGAAGCAAGCTCCGGCAGATGTGATTTTCACCATCATTACCAATGGGCATGCAGTGACCGGCATTACAGAAGAGGGCGAAGCATTGCAGCAGGGCGTAGACTTTGCCATCAACGGCAGTCAGTTCCGGTTCAATCAATCCTATCTGGAAACCCTGTCCGAGGGTGTTCACACCTATCATGTGGGCTTTGCAACTTGTCCGGATTTGGTACTGACGATTACCGTTACTGGAAGCACCGTTACCACGACGGAAACCACGACAGAGCCGAGTGAAACAACCACAACCACAACAACCACAGAAACCACAAGCACCGAAACAGAAGTTACAACTGGTTCTGAATCCGAAACAACCACAACAACAACTGATGCAGATACAGACACCAATTATGGCGATATCAACTTGGATGGTAAGGTAGACTTGGTGGATGCAATCACCATGAACAAGTATCTTGCAGGACAGATTACACTGTCTGAACAGGCAACAAAGAATGCGGATGTCAATGCAGATGGTTCGCTTGGCGATGGTGACAGCACTACTCTGATGCAGTTTGTTCTGATGATGATTCCGAATCTGCCAGCATAAGCGTGAAAACGGAGAGGTATTTTTGATATGAAGGGTTTGCAGAAATTTGCAGCACTTTGCACCAGTGTGGTACTGGGTGTATGCGGAATGGGTTCTGTTCTGGCACAGCCGCTGACGGCCGATGCAGCAACAGAATCCACCGTTCCAGAGGGCTTTGTCTATGTCGATGGAACACATTTCATGTGTGATGGAGAACCGTTCTATTTTGCCGGCTGTAATTCCTATGATATGTTTACACTGGGTGATGGTTCGAGCAACGATTCGACCGAGGCAATTGAAACGAAGTTTATGAACAAGGAAGCCATTGATGCCAGAATGCAGCAGATGGAAGACAATGGCGTTCGGGTTTTGCGAACATGGGGCTTTTCCAATGAAACATGGCATGGTTTTGAACTCGCACCGGGCGAATACAATGAAGCAGAATTTATGCTGTTTGACTATATCATGTATTCTGCCCAGCAGCACAATATCCGTGTGATTATCACGCTGGAAAACTACTGGGAAGCCTATGGTGGAATTGACAAGAAGCTGAGTTGGGCAGGTGCTGGCAGCGGCGGCAACCACAAGAGCCGTGCAGCATACTTCACCAATGAAACTTGTAAGCAGTGGTACAAGGATTATGCAAAACACTTTGCAGAACGTACCAACTATTTTACAGGCGTGCAGTATAAAGATGACCCGACCGTCTTTGCATGGGATTTGATGAACGAGCCACGGTATCAGGATGCAGGCGAGGACAGCACAGGTTTGACACTGCGGGCTTGGGTCGATGAAATGGGTGCGTATATCAAGGAAGTTGACCCGAACCACATGGTTTATGCAGGGCTGGAAGGACACGGCATCCAGTATGGATTTGGCGGAGATGAAGGAAATCCATTCGTCTATATCCAGCAGTCCCCATATATTGACTTTTGTTCGGCTCATCCATATCCGGATGAACACTGGGCAAACATGACACCGGAAGACACCAAAAACACCATGGTGCAGTGGATTGAAGATGCCCATCAGGAAGTGGGAAAGCCGTTTGTAGTCACAGAATTTAATGTGCATAGTTCTTTGCCGGAGGCAGAATATGAAGACTATTGGAAAGCGGTTTTCGATACGATTGAAGAATACGATGCAGCAGGCGGTTTGTTCTGGGAATTCAATGACCGCAAGCTGAGTGAATTCACGGTCATGGATGGTGACCCGATTCTGACCTACTTCCAGCAGCATGCTGCTCGTATGGAAGACAAAACCCCGATGAACAGCCTTTACACAAAGAATACGGTTGTGGACAAGGATAACCCGATGGATGTTCTGCTTTCTTATGAGATGCAGAGCGGAACAGTGACTGGTTTGCAGCTGGATGATACCATCCTGACTGCTGGAACAGATTACGAACAAACAGAAGATACGATTACCGTTTCTGCTTCTGTCTTTTCTGATGTTGCAACGGGAGAACATACGATTCAGTTGCTGACCTCAGAGGGCAACCAGCCAAAAGTAAAAATTCGGGTTTACAGTGCTGCAGAAGAAGCACAGAAACGCAGCGTGATTGATGACTTTGAATCCTATGGAGAAGATACAGCCCTTGCAGCTGCTTATACAACAAATGTGAATGGTGATACTTTAAAGATTTCTTTGGATGCCGAACATACCAAGAACGGCAGCTATGCGATGAAATATGATTATTCTGTTGCAGACGGCGGAGCAGGTTACTGCGGAGCAACCAAAAAGCTGAGCAATGCAAATTGGACAGGCTTTGACGGGGTTCGCTTCTGGATTCTGTCAGACGGCAGCAATCGGGAAACCACGTTCCAATTTGTAGACGGAGCAGGTGCTTACTGGGAGGGCATTCAGAAAGTAACCGCAGAAACGGGCTGGCAGGAAGTCAAGATTCCGTTTTCCGATTTCCATGTCCAGCAGTGGGGCACTGCTGCAGAAACCCCAACTTTGCAGGGCGTTTCAGAGTTCTCGATTTATACCGGACAGAACGGCAATCCGGGTACCGGCGTTTGGTATTTTGATGATATTGGCTTGTATCGGGCAGGAAGTACCACAACCACAACGACTACTACGACTGGGACAACCACGACGACAACGACCACAACAACTACCGCAGAAACCACAACCGATGCAGATACAGACACCAACTATGGCGATGTCAATTTGGATGGCAAGGTAGACTTAGTGGATGCAATCATGATAAACAAGTATCTTGCAGGACAAATTACACTGTCTGAACAGGCAACAAAGAATGCAGATGTCAATGCAGATGGTTCGCTTGGCGATGGCGATAGTACAATTTTAATGCGGTTCATTTTGATGATGATTCCAAATCTGCCATATGTAGAATAACATTTTTCAAGCCAACTCCTTAAATAGAATATAGACCAAAACTCCATCACGATGTATTTCGTGGTGGTTTTTTGGTTTAGAATCAAAAGCATAAGAATTCATTCTATCAATAAAATGTTACAATTTTCTTAAAAAAGAAAAGAACCACCAGCTGAAACGATAAAAAACAAGAATTGCAAAGAAATTTATATAAATCTCTTGACAAGTTCCATAAATGTGCTATAATAATAATTACAGAAAGCGGGTGAGAATCATGAAGAAGCACACATACAGCATTGTACTGACGGACACGGTGGTGCAGGAAGTAGACCGGTTGGCAGCTCAAAAGGGCACGAACCGTTCCACCATGATGAATCAGATTTTAGCGGATTATTTTTCCTGCAAAACACCGGAAAAACAAATGGCTTCTGTTTTTTCGTTGATTGAACAGCAGATGCAAAATGTTTTTCGGGTACAGCTGCAAGCCTCCGATGCAATGATTTCGCTGCACAGTGCTTTGCAGTATAAATACCGTCCAACCGTGCGGTATCGTGTGGAGCTGCTGCGAATCCCGACAGAAAATAGCATTGGCTGGCTGAAGATTTCCTGCCGGACGCAGAATCAAGCCTTGCTGCACAGTATGCAGCAGTTTTTCCGCTTCTGGATGCACTTGGAACTGCAAACTTACCCAGCGTATCGAACCGTTCCGGAGTTGTACGTTTTAACAGAGAATGGAATGGTACGGCGGTTGCTTCGGCAGAATCTAGAAACGGAAGAAGAAGTTGCCGATGCGATCAGTTCCTATATTCGTCAGTTTGACCGCCTGCTGAAACAATATTTTGCAGGCTTGCAGCAGCAAGTTTCGGCAGAAGCGTTGCAAGCAGCTCTGGAACAATCTTACCTGCAAATGCAGGCTGGATTGTCATAGAAACAACTTACAGCCACACAACCAAAAGAGAAAAATTCGATTGGATGACCGATTGTAACAATTGGCGTCCGTTTTGATACAAGGAGGAATGAATCATGAATGCACAGAAATTGACAGAAAAATCGTTGGAAGCCATTCAAAGTGCAAATGATATGGCGATTTCTCACCAGAATCAAATGATTCAGCAGGTACACTTGCTGTGTGCATTGCTGGAGCAGGAGAACGGCTTGATTCCGCAGCTGTTTGAAAAGGTCGGCGTTTCCAAGGAAACTGCTGTTCGGGATTTGGAACAGCAAATCAATCAGTTGCCGTCCGTAACGGGCAGCGGTAGAAAAGCAGATTCCGTTTACATCGCACAGGATGTGGACATGGTTCTGACGGATGCCGAAAAGCAGGCAGATAAAATGCGGGATGCCTATGTATCCGTGGAACATTTGATGCTGAGCTTGTTCGACCATGCAAATGCAGATGTGAAAAAACTGTTCCAGAAGTGGAATTTGAAAAAGGCGGACTTCATGAAAGCCTTGATGGCAGTACGGGGCAATCAGCAGGTAACCGGACAGAATCCGGAAGAAACCTATGATGTCCTGAAAAAATACGGACAGGATTTGGTACAGCTGGCTCGGAATAACAAACTGGATCCGGTGATTGGCAGAGATAGTGAAATCCGAAACGTCATCCGAATCTTGTCCAGAAAGACCAAGAACAATCCGGTGCTGATTGGCGAACCGGGTGTTGGTAAAACAGCGATTGCCGAAGGGTTAGCACTGCGAATTGTACGTGGTGATGTTCCGGATAACCTGAAAGACAGAATCCTGTTCTCTTTGGATTTGGGTGCATTGGTTGCCGGTGCAAAATATCGTGGTGAATTTGAAGAGCGGTTAAAAGCCGTTTTGAACGAAATCAAAAAGAGCGAAGGCAAAATCATTCTGTTCATTGATGAATTGCATACGATTGTCGGAGCAGGCAAAACAGATGGTGCAATGGATGCTGGTAACCTCCTGAAGCCGATGCTGGCAAGAGGTGAACTGCATTGTATCGGTGCAACCACCTTGAACGAATATCGGCAGTATATTGAAAAAGATGCAGCACTGGAACGGCGGTTCCAGCCAGTTATGGTCAATGAACCGACGGTGGAAGACACCATCTCGATTCTGCGTGGTCTGAAAGAACGGTATGAAGTGTTCCATGGCGTAAAAATTCAAGACCAGGCCTTGATTGCAGCCGCAACGCTCTCCGACCGATATATCACCGATCGATTTTTGCCGGATAAGGCAATTGACTTGATTGATGAAGCATGTGCTTTGATTCGGACAGAGATGAATTCGATGCCGACCGAAATGGATGAAATCCAGCGGAAAATCATGCAGCATGAAATCGAAGAAGCTGCCCTGAAAAAGGAAGACGACAAGCTTTCTCAGGCACATCTGCAAGAAGTGCAACAGGAACTGGCTCAGATGCGGGAACAGTTCCATGCAATGAAAGCAAAGTGGGAGAACGAAAAGGCGAACATCTCGAAAGTGCAGAAGCTGCGGGAAGAGTTGGAAAGCGTCAATGCTCAGATTGCAAAGGCAGAACGGGAATACGACTTGAACAAAGCAGCCGAACTGAAATACGGCAAGCTGCCGTCCCTGAAAAAGGAACTCGAAGCCGAAGAGGCAAAGGCAGAAGCTGCCAAGGAACAGAGTGACAATCTGTTGCGGGATAAGGTCACGGAAGAAGAAATTGCAAGAATCATCTGCCGTTGGACAGGCATTCCGGTTGCTCGACTGATGGAGGGCGAACGGGAAAAACTGTTGCACATGGAAGACATTCTGCACCGCCGTGTCATCGGTCAGGATGAAGCCGTTGAAAAAGTCAGCGATGCCATCTTACGTTCTCGTGCTGGCATTCAAGACCCGAATCGTCCGCTTGGTTCGTTCCTGTTCTTAGGGCCGACGGGTGTCGGCAAAACCGAACTCGCAAAGGCTCTGGCAGAAGCCCTGTTCGATGATGAAAATAACATTGTCCGGATTGATATGAGTGAATACATGGAGAAATTCAGCGTGAGCCGTCTGATCGGAGCTCCTCCTGGATACGTTGGCTATGAAGAAGGCGGTCAGCTGACCGAAGCTGTCAGAAGAAAACCGTACTCCGTGGTATTGCTGGACGAAATCGAAAAAGCACATCCGGATGTCTTTAACATCCTGCTGCAAGTGCTCGATGATGGTAGAATCACCGACTCGCAGGGCAGAACGGTGGACTTCAAGAATACGATTATTATCTTGACTTCCAACTTAGGTTCTCCGTATATTCTGGATGGCATCAACGCAGACGGGGAAATCTCCGAAGAGGCTCGCCAGAAGGTTGACCAGCTGTTGAAGCAGTCGTTCCGTCCGGAATTCCTGAATCGTCTGGATGAGATTGTATTCTATAAACCGTTGATGAAGACGGAAATTTACAAGATTGTAGACCTGATGCTGAACAGCTTGAGAAAGCGGCTGGAAGACAAACAGTTGTCGTTGACCGTAACGGATGCAGCCAAGGATTATATCATTGCCAACGGCTATGATGTCAACTATGGTGCTCGTCCGCTGAAGCGTTGGATTCAGCAAAAAGTCGAAACGTTGTTGGCTCGAAAAATCATCGCAGAAGACCTTGCACCGAATACCATGTTGATCGTAGATTATGACGGCAACAAATTGATTGTTCGGTAAAACGCTCATTTATGCGTATTTTTCCATAAAAAAAGAGGAAAAAAACGGCGAAACTTCTGTACATTTGTCATTTTTGCAAAGAGTTCTTGACAAATCCTTTGGAATCCGCTATAATGCGTATAGATAACGAATTATGGAGGAATTACAGTATGACAAAAACAGAATTGATTCAGGGTGTACAGGAAAGATTGAACTGCACAAAGAAAGATGCAGAACTGGCAGTAAACACCGTTTTTGAAGTGCTTACAGATGCACTGGTTCACGATGAAAAGGTTGCAATCTCAAAGTTCGGTTCTTTTGAAGTGCGTCAGCGGAACGAAAAGCTCTGCAAGAATCCGCAGACCCAGGAATTGATGATTGTTCCGGCTTCCAAGGCTCCTGTCTTCAAGGCAAGCAAGACGCTGAAGGACGCTGTGAATCAGAAGTAATCAAACACAAAGGATTTTCCAAACAAGGAAGGGAGTAATTGCAAGATGCCAAAACAGACAACAACAGAAAAGGCTGCTGCAACACCGGCAAAGAAAACTGCTAGCCGGAAAAAGGTTGTATTTACCTTACAGTTTGCAGGCAAGGAACTGACCGTAGCAGAAATGGAAGCTCTGGCAGTTGCTGCATGGATGGAACAGACTGGCGGACTGAAAAAGGACGCAAAGGATATTCAGCTCTATGCAAAGCCGGAAGACAGCATGCTGTACTACGTCATCAACGGCGAATCTGGTTCAGTTGCCCTTTAATGGAATCAACAAACAACACAAAAGCCCGTCTGTGGTTTCTCACAGACGGGCTTTTTGTTTTTATCATGCTGTGTGTTACTGTTGAAACTTTGCAGCAATGGTGATTTTTTGCTTGATACCGAAAGCAATGTTTTGCATCGCCAGCAGCATCGAAACAGAACCATTTTGTTCCGCAACTTGGATGTTCTGGAAGTCCAACATGGTTTCTTCTGCTGCCAGTATCGCTTGCAATTGTGGGCAGTTCGAGAAAGCAGCAGTTTGAATCTGCGTGACACTGGTAGGAATCACAAGCAGCCGTAATTGACTGCATCCAGCAAATGCATTTGCTCCAATTTGTGTGATACCGGACGTAATCACAACTTTCTGAATCGAGTCTTTGTAGTCGTTCCACGGAGCAGGGCTTGCATCGGAATCATCGGTCATTGCTCCCGTGCCAGAGATGGTAAGAACGCCGTCTTCAAACGTCCAAGTTACATCTGTTCCGCAACTTCCGTTTATTGAATTGGAAAGGGTGTAAGTGGTCTGCGTTCCATCCTGAAAGGCAACTTGAAAGGTATTTGCTCCCTGATAGGTGATGGTTGCAGGGGCACGATTTTCTTTTTGCGAGTCGATGAGGACATCGGAATAAGAGCCGTCGGGATTGACGGTAAATTCAGAAACCCGAAATGGTTCATCATAGTTGTAATTGAAATCGATGAGAATGATTTTGTTGTTAACAGCAAATACATTTGTAAAGGTGCTGGATAATTTGATGTAGTTGGTGCATTTCGTCCATGTTTTTCCAGCATCTTTTGTAGCATAGACAAAGTAAGCCGTTCCGCCTGCTTCTCCGCCTTGTTCCACAAATGCAACGCCGTTGTTTCCATCCTGCATGACGAGTTTTTTGTCGTTGTATAATGCCTGACAGCGCAAGCCGCCTGAATGCAGTTCACTGTCGAAAGAATGGTTGTCAATCGTTACCGTTTCGCCATCTCCGCATGAAATCGAAACCGTACCGGATGCACTTGCTCTTGCAGGTACGGAAAAACAGGATACAAACAGACACCAGCAAAGCAGAATGCCAAACCAACGCAACAGTTGTTTTTTCATAAGAAACACCTCCAAAGAAAAATTGCAGGAACAAATTATACTTCTGTTCCTGCAATCTGTTTCAAGATTCTGTTATTTCGCAGCGTTTTCCACTGCAAATGTCAAAACGCACATCAATCCTGTTCCAATGGCAACGGCTGCCGGCAACGCTCCGCTCTTTCCAAGCAGGAGGCTTGCGATTCCGCCCAGCGTTCCGATGATGGCGAGAATCGCACACACCAAAACCGGAACGTGCAGGAACAGCAGAATGCCGCTCAGCAGCGAAACCACCAACGCCAGCAGACCGACCAACAGAGAACGGTCTTGCATGGGATTCTTCTTTTCGTTCATATGCAAGATTCCCGATTAGGCACGCAGAGTTGCACCGTGTTCTTTCAATGCCTTCAGAACCCGTTTCATCGCTGCATCTGCCTGTTCATCGGTCAGTGTGCCTTCGTGAGAACGCATCCGGATGGAGAACGAAACGCTCTTCATACCAGCAGCAATCTGTTCGCCCTTGTAAACGTCAAACAAGGTAATCTGTTCGAGGATGTTGCCAACGGCATTCTTCATGGCAGCCTGCAAATCGCCAACCGGAACTTCGTCTGCACAAACCAGACTCAGGTCACGGGTGATTGCCGGGAACTTCGGCAGCGGCTGATAGGTGATTTCTGTCTGTGCGAGCGGCTGCATTTCGTCAATCAGCAGCTTTGCAACATAGGTGCGAGTACCGATGTCATAATTTTTCTGAACGGTCGGGTGTACTTCGCCCAGATAACCAATCGGGGTTTCTCCGGCATAAATCACAGCACTTCTGCCCGGATGCAGAGCACAGATTTCATCAAACGGTGCATCTGTACCGCAAGCCTTGTAGGTGCAGTCATGCAGTCCAGCGGTTTCGAGAATGGTTTCGACCATGCCCTTGAGCGTGAAGAAGTCTGCATCATCGCCATACATACCGATGGTCAGGCGGTCTGGTTCTTCCGGCAGCTTGTCCGGAGCAGTCGGCAGATATTCTTTGCCGATTTCATACAGAGCCACCGCAGCGTTCCGGTTCTTATAGTTCAGGGACAGGGTTTCCAGCATAGATGGGAGGGTTGTTGTCCGCATAACGCTGGTATCTTCACCCAACGGGTTGGAGATGACAACGGTTTTCCGCAGGCTGCTGTCTGTCGGCAGAGCGATTTTATCGAAATACTTCGGGGAGATGAAGGAATAGGTCAGAATGCCATAGCAGCCAACTGCAACCGTTGCATTTTCCAGTGTCCGGCGGAATTTCTGCTTCGGGGTCAGGCTGGCATTGGCAACGCCCTTGATAACCGTAGACGGAATGTTGTTGTAACCGTAAATCCGGGCAACTTCTTCGGCAAGGTCTGCCGGACGTTCCAAGTCAATCCGGAAGCTTGGAGAAATGCAGGTGTCGCCGTCCACTTCAATTTCCAGCATCTTCATGGTGTCGCACATTTCTTCTCTGGAAATATCTGTACCGAGGAATTTGTTAATCCACTCTGGGTCAAACGGAATGCGGTTTCTCTGCTTTTCATTGTAATTGAGGTCAATGTGGGTGCGAACCGGTTCACCAGCACCTAACAGTTCAACCAGTTCAAATGCCCGTTCGAGTGTCCGCAGGCAGCCCTCTGGGTCTAAGCCCTTTTCATAACGAGCAGATGCATCTGTCCGCATGCCGAGTTTCTTTGCGGTGCGGCGAACCTGTACCGGTTCAAAGTAAGCAGATTCAAATACAACGGTGTTGGTATCTTCCATAATACCGCTGTATTCGCCGCCCATAACACCAGCAACGGCAATCGGCTTTTCAGCGTCTGCAATGACCAGCATTTCCGGAGAGAGGGTTCTTGTTACGCCGTCCAGTGTGGTGATGGTTTCACCCTCGGCAGCGTTCCGAACGACAATCTTTCCATCCTTGACATACCGCAGGTCAAATGCATGCATCGGCTGACCGTATTCCAGCATGACATAGTTGGTGATGTCTACGAGGTTGTTAATCGGACGCACACCGCTTGCACGCAGCCGTTCCCGCATCCAGCGAGGAGATGGAGCAATCTTTACATTCTTGACAATCCCAGCTGCATAGCGTGGGCACTTTTCCTTGTTCTGGATTTCCACCTGCAATGCGTCCTGAATGTTGCCGTCAATGCCTTGGAAGGTCGGCTTTTTCAGGTTCAGCGGAACGTGATAGGTTGCAGCAGCTTCTCTTGCCAGACCGGTAACAGACAGGCAGTCCGGACGGTTGGAAGTGATTTCAAATTCTACCGATGTATCATTCAGACCGATGGCTTCGTGAATATCCTGTCCAATCTGACAATCTTCCTGAATGAGGAAAATGCCGTCTGCAATGGCATACGGGAAATCATGAACCGTCAAGCCCAGTTCGCCGAGAGAGCAGAGCATGCCGTTGCTTTCCACGCCACGCAGCTTACCCTTTTTGATTTTCACGCCGTTCGGCAGTTCTGCACCGCAGAGGGCAACCGGAACGATGTCGCCAGCTTTGACGTTTGGTGCACCGGTTACAATTTGAATCGGCTGTTCCTGTCCCACATCGACCTGACAAACGACCAGATGGTCAGAGTTTTCGTGCGGAACAACAGAAAGCAGCTTTCCGACTACAACATTTTTGATTTCGCTGCCCTCTTCGGTGGCAACTTCTACCTTTGAACCGCTCATTGTCATGGCAGCACAGAAATCTTTCACAGTGGTGTTCAGTGTGACATAATCCGAGAGCCATTTCATGGATAAATTCATGCTTATAATCCTCCTTTACGCAAATGCCTTAGAACTGTTCCAAGAACCGATAATCATTCTCGAACAACAGACGCATATCCTGAATGTTATACCGCCGCATGACAATTCGTTCCAGACCCAGACCGAATGCAAAGCCGGAATAAACATTGCTGTCAATACCGCAGCCTTCCAGAACCTTCGGGTGTACCATACCAGCACCCAGCAATTCGATGTAACCCTCGCCCTTGCAGAGCCGGCAGCCCTTGCCGTAGCAGTTATAGCACATTACGTCTACTTCTGCACTCGGTTCAGTGAACGGGAAGTGGTGCGGACGCAGGCGGATTTTGCAGTCATCGCCATACAGCCGCTGCATCAGCAGTTCCAGTGTGCCTTTCAGGTCTGCCATGGTGATGCCCTTGTCAACAACCAAGCCTTCTACCTGATGGAACAGCGGGGAATGGGTTGCATCAATGGCATCCGAACGGAATACCCGTCCCGGAGAGATGACCCGAATCGGCGGCTTCTGCTGTTCCATAACGTGTACCTGAACAGAAGAAGTCTGTGTGCGGAGCAGGATGTTATCGGTAATATAGAACGTATCCTGTGTATCTCTTGCCGGATGGTCTGGCGGCAGATTCAGAGCTTCAAAGTTATAATAATCGTATTCCACTTCCGGACCATCTGCAACAGAAAAGCCCATGCCGAGGAAGATTTCCTTGATTTCGTTTTCCACGATGGTCAGCGGATGCAGACCGCCGATTTTCTTCTGCTTGCCCGGCAGTGTGATGTCCAGGGTTTCCGACTGGAGCTTCTGTTCCAGAGCAGCTTCTGCAATGGCAGCCTGCTGCTTTGTGATCGCAGATTCAATGTCCGAGCGAACGGCGTTTGCCAGCTGTCCCATAACCGGACGTTCTTCTGCGGAGAGTTTTCCCATTTGTTTCAGGATGGTGGTCAGTGCTCCTTTTTTTCCAAGGTACTGTACCCGAATCGCATCCAGCTGCTTTGCATCCGTACAGGTTTGCAGGGCAGCTTCTGCTTCCTGCCGAATGGCTTCCAATTGTTCTTTCATAAGTGACCTCCCATGTTTTTTCATTCCAGACGTCGTTCCTGCAAAACGGTGTCAATGGAGATGGCTTCGGAAAAACGGCAAACAAAAAAGACCCGTCCTGAAACAGGACAAGTCTTGCAACTTGCTTATGAACCACCCATTTCCAAAGAGCCAGCACTCTCTTGCCCTTTACGCAGGCAATACGTCTGCACCTACCATACTGCCGCAAAGCGGCAGACTTCCGCACAGCCGCTCAGAAGGGAACTTCCGCACTGGATCGGTTGCAGCATTCTTTCAGCCAAGGAATGCCTCTCTGTTGCAGGAATCACAGCCGTACTTTCTTCGTCACAGCGTTCTGCATTCTATTATACACAGTTTTCAAAAAAAATCAAGTCTTTTCTTGAAATTTTACAATTTGTATGATAGAATAAACTTACAGCTTGCCGACAAGCGAAGAATCTTACAGAAAAGAGGCAGATTATTTCATGGATCATTTTGCAGAGTATTTGGTACAAAAGCGGCCGACTTCCCAAGACCGCTTGAAACAGGGATTGATTGTTGCAGCAGCCGTTGTGTTGTCTGTTCTCATTGGGGCAATTTCCGTTTTGACAGGCTGGCTGTTCCTGCTGGTGCTGGTAATTGGAGCAATCTACGGGGCATATTACTTGCTGACCGGATGTTATACGGAATATGAGTACACCGTGACCAATGGCGAATTGGATGTCGATAAAATCGCCGGAAGGCGGAAGCGTTCGCACTTACTGACTGTTCCGGTTTCCAAGTTTACAGGGTTCGGGTTTTATACCGACCAGACCGACGACCCTTCCGATGCAACTCTATTTCTCTGTTCGGACAACACGGGAGAGAATGCGTATTATGCGGATTTCACCACAGAGGAATACGGAACGGCTCGGCTGATTTTTACGCCGAATGAAGAGATGGTACAGACCATCGTTCTATTCCTTCCGGCAGCCCTGAAACGGCAGTTCCGGCATGGCTAATGGGGAAGTGGTTATTGCTCCTTTGGCTGGGGCTGGCGAGTCTGCTGCTGTTCGGGATGATGGGAGCAGACAAGAAAAAAGCCAAACGGGGGCAGTGGCGAATCCCAGAAAAGACGTTGTTTTTGGTGGCAATTTGCGGCGGTGCAGTCGGCGGCACGCTGGGGATGTATCAGTTTCACCATAAGACGAAACATCGTTCGTTTCAGATTGGATTTCCATTTCTCGCCGTTTTGCAGCTGTTGCTGCTGGGGTATCTTTGGATGAATTAGCCAAAAAATCAAGATGTTCCGTGCATTCTGTACAATTCTTGGGGAACGGGGTTGTATAGAATGCACTATTTTTATGACAGAATGAGAAAAACATCTGTACAAGTGTCGGGAAATGTGCTATAATGAACGATGGTAAAAAATGTCCCGAGTCCTTAAAGGAGGAATTATGAAATTACAATGGTGGAAACGCAGCTGTAGCGTTTTACTGGCAGCAGCGATGGGTTATTTTTCTATTGGGATGCCGGTTCAGGCAGAAGAAGTACCCATTCTGGAAGAACAGCCGGAACAACTAGAATCAGAAGCAACCGAAGCAATTGAAATAGAAGCAGATGCTGTAGAAGATCCGAATGTAGATGTGACAGAAGGCTCTCTTCTACAAGCGGCAATCGATGCCGGATACATGGAGAACGGAAAATTTGTATTGACTTTTTATGCGAAGAAAGCAAGCGGAACGCCGATTGAATTGACGGATGCGGAAATCAATTATTATGATGTAGACGGAAATGGAAGCATTAATGTCAATGATGCCGTTTGCTTTTTGACGATGTATGCACGGAAAGCAGTTGGACTAGATCCCGTACCGCCGGAGGGCTGGCCGCTGACACCGCCGAATCCAAATGAATCCGAGGCAACGGAAACGACAACCACAACGACGACAACGACCACGACAGAAGAAACGACAACCACCACAACAACGACCACGATACCCATTACCACGACAATGACGACCACCACCACAACCGTACCAACTACCACAACTACCACGACGCTCACAACAACATTACCGACCACAACCAGCACTACAACAACGGCTGCAAAGGCGACAACCACGCAGAAAACAACAAAGGCAAGTACAACCACTGCAAAAGTAATTACGCAGAAAATAACCACCATGGCAGGCACAACGACTGCAACCGGAAAGACAACTGCACAGAGTGGAACGACCACTGCAACCGGAAAGACAACCGCACAGAGTGGAACGACCACTGCAACCGGAAAGACAACTGCACAGAGTGGCACAACGACTGCAACCGGAAAGACGACTGCACAGAGTGGCACGACCACTGCAACTGGAAAAACAACGACAAAGGCTCGTACAACCGCAGCGACCACAAAGGCAACTACGACCACTGCAAAGACGACCGCAAAGCCAGCTGCAACCACAACCGTGATTACATACGCAACCAAGCCGGGAATCGGAGCAGGTGCAATTTTTGAGGGCGTAGACGTTTCTGTTTATCAGGGAAACATTGACTGGAATAAAGCAAAGGCAGATGGCATTGAATTTGCAATCATGCGTGCTGGATATGGAAAATATGTCAGCCAGAAGGACAAGTATTTCGACCAGAATATGAAAAATGCAAAGGCAGCAGGCTTGCCGTGCGGGGTATATTGGTTTAGTTATGCGTTGACACCAGAAGATGCTATCAAAGAAGCAGATGCCTGCTATGAGGTCATCAAGAATTACAAGCTCGAATATCCAGTATCATTTGATATGGAAACAGAAAGCCAGATGAAGTTGCCGAAAGAAACTGTTGCACAGATTATCGAAGCGTTCTGCGGCAGAATGGAATCCTATGGATATTATACCACGCTGTATACCTATGCAAGTTTCTTGAATTACAAGGTGGAAGACCGCATTTTCGACAAGTATGATATTTGGGTTGCCCATTATAACACCAGTAAGCCGGCATTCAACCGAAATTACGGCTTGTGGCAGTATTCCTGCACGGGCAGCGTTCAGGGCATTACAGGAAATGTAGACCGGGATTATGTCTATCTGGACTACGAGCGGATTATTAAAAATGCACATTTGAACGGATTTTGATTCGTAACAAAATCATGAAAAAATCGGGGGCAATTTCACAATTGCCTCCCATTTTTTTCTTGACAATTTGGAAGTTTCTGTGTATAATAAAAGCATCTGAAATGGAAAGGATTGAAAAAAATCAGGATGAAACGAAATGATGAGAGAAGAAAATGGCTGCCATTTTTCGTTGTCTTGTTGACATTGATGACGGTTGCAATCGTTCTTTTTTTCTATACCTGTCAGACGACAGTAAAAGTAGAAACGCCTGCACAATTTCCGGTTATTACGGAAACCACTACCACGACAACCACTACTGAAACAACGACTACGACGACCACCACGATGACAACCACCACGACAACCACCACCGTATCCGTGGACTATACAATGCATATCGACATGACATCCGTGAAACAGCATAAGGCAAGCAGTCCGAAGCTGGTCGGCTGGATTTATATTCCGGATACGGTCATTGATTACCCGATTATGCAGGCAGAGGACAACAATTATTTCTTGCATCTGGACTGGATGGAACAGGAAAGCTTTGCAGGCTGCATCTATGAGGACTATCGGGGCAATATTGACAAAACAACGATGACCCTGCTGTATGGGCACAATATGGCAGCCGGTACGATGTTCAGCAACATCAAGTATTTCAAAGACCCGGCTTGGGGAAAAAGCCATCCGTATTTTGAAGTTGCCTCTACCGAGAAGCGGTATCTGTATGAAGTGCTCTCTGCCAACGTGCTGTATGGGGAATCCGGAGCAGAATTTTCTTACTGGCGACCGAATAAGGGCTTGACCATGAACAAAGAAGAGTATCTGGAATACTTACAGCAAATCAAGAAAACATCGCTCGTGTGGTACGGAAAAGAGGATGTGAAAGAATATTTAGACAGCAATGTCATTGTGTTACAGACGTGCAATTCCGGCGATGATGACGGAATGCGATGCGTGATTTTTGCCCGTTGCTTAGGTGAGCGGTAATATCAACAGAAAACGGAAAAGCGGAATTGTTGCGTACAGTTCCGCTTTTTTATCCAGAACGAACAGGAGAAAGAACAATGCAAGAATTATCATGGAAAACCATTTGCGGATATTTTCCGAAGCGAAACCGAAACAGCCACAAGGGAACATTTGGCACGCTGCTTTGTATCACAGGCAGTAACCGGATGCCGGGAGCGTGTGCCCTGTCCACATTGGCAGCGTTACGCAGCGGAGCAGGCTTAGTAAAGGTTGCAACCACCGAGCGAAATCTGCCGATTCTGGCATCGCAGATTTATGAAGCTGTTTATCTGCCGATGCAGACAACCGAAACAGGAGAAATCTGCTGGGAGAAGAATGCAGTTGTTTTGCAGCCAGCATTGAAACAAGCCTCTGCGGTGCTGATTGGCTGCGGTTTGGGCAATACCGCTGCCACGCAGGAATTATTGCGAAACGTGGTGAATCTAGTCGAATGCCCACTGATTATGGATGCAGATGGTCTAAATGCCCTTGCTTCCTGCATAGATATCATGCAGAAGCAAAAACCGAATTGGATTCTGACACCGCATCCCGGAGAAATGGCACGGCTATCCGGAACAACTACCGCCGCAGTGCAGGCAAATCGTCCACAATGTGCAGCGGAGTTTTGCAAGCAGTTTTCCGGCACGTTGGTTTTAAAAGGTGCAGGCACAATCATTCAGCAGGGAACAACGGCAATCCAGAATCCGACTGGCAATCCGGGCATGAGCCGAGGCGGTTCAGGGGATGTTTTAGCAGGTATGATTGCAGCTTTCGCTGCACAGGGGCTTTCCCCGTATGATGCAGCGTGTGCCGGAGCATATCTGCACGGGCTAGCAGGTGATTTTGCAGCAGCACGATATTCCGAACAGGCAATGCTGCCGCAGGATTTACTGCGTTGCCTGCCGGAAGTCTTTTTGAAGTTGGAACAGGAACGGACAGCGAAAGAATAAGAAAAAAGCTGACAGCTTTGTGCAGCCGGAAGACCAAAAACGATATCCTTGAACAAGAAAAACGGAGGCACAGAGATGAAAATACCAATGATTGGCTTTGCATTTACCATGACAGCCTGTTTCTTGATGACCGGTTGCAGCGGTGTTGGGGTTGGAGGCGGGAGTACCATGTCCAGCAACCAGCTGAACACCGCTTTTACAACAGGCGTTACCATGGAACTTGAGGAGATGACCGCAGAGGGAACGATGCAGCGAGTAGGGGCAGGGGAATGGAATGTTTCCTTTTCCGAGCCGTCCCAGCTGGCAGGCGTACGGCTGGATTTCCAGAAAGGGGAAGTGACTGCCTCTTATAAAGGGCTGGCATTTTCCGTTCCGCAGACAGCTCTGCCGGCAAAGTCGATTTTGTATCAGTTTATTTTAGCAGCCGACCAGCTTGCAGAGGAGTCCACCTTGCAGGGCACATCGAAAGATGGCGGTATGGTGTTAAGCGGTGATTTGGAGGCTGGCAGCTATGAACTGACCATGACAGCAGAGGGCATTCCGGCGATTTTCTCAATGAAAAATCAAAATGCCGTTCTGACCTTTCACGATTTTGTTTCCAACGGGGCAATATCAGAATTAGAAACATCCACAGAATCAGAATTGCAGACTACAGAACCAGCGTTGCAAACAGAATTAACAGAACTGGAAACAACGCTGGAATCACAGGAATAAAAATTTTTTTGAAAAACGCTTGACAATGCGTGCGAATTCTGATATAATAAGAGAAATGAATGTGGGCAAAGACGCCTTTCTCAGAAATGAGGAAGGCGTCTTTTCTTTTATAACCTATTCATAGTAAAAGATTGCAACTACAAGACAATAAAAAGTTACAGATGGGAGAAATGCATATCATGAAAACCAACAACCTTCATGAGGTGCTTCATATAGGAACAGAGCTTATGGAATTTCACAACAAAAAACAAGAACGGGACTTCTATAAGCCAAGATGCAGGCAGATGCAGTTCCGATAAAGTACCGGATTGCAGGGAAACCGTTGCTTTCTTGCAGCAACCATGTCGGAGAAATAGAACAACAAACCATACGTGCCATGTTGCTTGATGGTCGACAGGCAGCATCTGACTTGCAGGGCATGGATGGAAAAACCGACAGCGACCAGTTTGCAGCAGAATCAGAACGCGTTTCACTTGCGGATTTCTCTGGGCAAGAACATCGCTGGAACTGCCCGAAAGCCAACCGCATAGACGACACGAATGGCAACCGAAACGGTTGTATGCAGCTTTCATTCCAGTCGACTAGGAAGTGCTTGAAAACGATTCCAGTATAGCAAAAAGACAGGAGATGAAGAATCCTGCGATGTGCAAGAAAAAATACCGCCGTACAAATAATTTGTATTGGCGGTATTTTTATGACTCTATCTCTTCTGGTTCGGCAATCATATTATTACGGGACTGCTGATTCCGGTATTGTTTCGGTGTTAAGTGCGTGTATTTTTGGAACAGCTGAATAAAATGGCTCTGGGAGGAAAAGGCAAGCGAAGCGGCAATGCTCCGGCAGGGATAATCCGTATAACGCAGCAGATTTTTTGCCTCCTCCATTTTTTGCATGAGGATATAACTGTGAATGGAACAGCCCATTTGCTCTTGAAAGAGTTTGGAAAGATAGCTGGGATGCAGCTGTAAATATTCTGCAATATCCGGAACAGATAGCTTTTTTCGGATGTTCTGGTGAATGTAATTGATACAAATTGCAATATGTTTCGAGGAAATATCTTGTTTTTGCAGCCGTTTCATTTTCAGTGCGTATTCCATACAGGCTTCATCGTGCAGGGCTTCCATGTCCACCAGTCGGTGGGTTTGGTCGGCAGATTGAATGTAGTTGTCTTGAATGTCGAACGCTTGTACTTCCGGCATGCCGGCTTGTATGCAGAAATGTGTGAGCATGGTAACAGTAACAATGAAATGATACCGCATATTTTGAACGGAAGTTTCTGAAAGAACATTGTTGTCACAGAGTTTTCGGAAATCTTTTTTTTCTAGAAATGCTTCTACTTCCTGTAAATTTCCGCTGCTGACCAATTGATAGAATCGGGAGCGAATTTCGGTTGGATAATGTAAGACTTTTTGTTTGGATTTGTTTTTTTGATAGAAATTCGTTGCCATAATGATTTTGCCCCCCCTGACCAAGCTGAAAATGAAACTATCTTAATTATAACACATATTTTGTAGAAATACAAGAGGCGAAACCGGAAATATTGCAATTTATTTTTGAAAAATCAGAAATTTTATGAGTTCATCGTGAATTAAATTCGGATTTCCAGTGAATGGGATGATGAATCTGCGGCAGAAACTGTTCCAAAAAGGCAGCTTGCGACAGAAAAACGCTGGAAACATCCGAACAGGGCGAGAACCACCAGTGAGAAACCGATTGAAAATCGGGGTGCACATAGAGCGGACATTGATTTTGGGCATCAAACAGCAGCCCCAGCGGAGAGAGCGTATGCGGAAGGCAGTGCAGCAGCGTACAGCACGCAGCGGTCAAGGATTCTGAACCGGATGGTGCAGGGGTTTCTTCTGGGTGCAGATAGAGTGCATAGCCGGATTCGTGCGGAATCACGCTGCAAACTGGCATCGTTGCTTCTAATTTTGATTTTTTCAACAGGCTTTTCCATTGATTGCGGTTGGTGTAAGCCGGATGACAGTACCGCACAAATTGCAGATTGGTACGCATGAAAAAGGAATAGATTTGTAATGCAGTCGAGTTCATATTGGTTTCTCCTCCTGCTGCGGACAGACAGTATGCAGATAGTAGTCTACAAAATGTTTCGGGGTCAGTCCGGTAAATTCCTTGCATTCCCGCTGAAAATGGGCTTGGTCAGCGTAGTGAAACATGGTAATATAGTCAGAGATGCTTTTTGTTTCCTGAGATTGCTGCATCATGGTATGCAGGGCAGCTTGAAAGCGTGTGATACGGGCAAACATTTTCGGAGCATAGCCCAAAGCTTCCGAGAACATCCGGTTGAGGTGGCGTTCGGAATAGCAAAGCGTTTCTGCCATTTCGCTGATTTCCAATTCTCCGTTGGAGGATGCCATTAAGTATAGCATATCCTGCACGGTTTCCGGAACGGTGCAGGCTTCCGGCTCTGTTTGTGTCAGTTCCGATTGCACGATGGCAACCCGTTCGGAGAGCTGTTCTGTTGCAAACAGTCGCTCCATCAGGGAACAGACTGCCGGAGAGAGCTGCGGAACAAAGGTTTCGGTGTTGGTGATTTCCCGAATCGAAAGTGGCATATCTGGGAAGAACATCCCCGGTTTCATCCGGATTCCGAAGTAGGCAGCATCCGGATAGACAATCAGCGGCTTTCGGGCGAGCGGAGAACCAATGAGTTCCATTTTGAATTGCTGGTCGTGCTGGATGAATACCACATCCACGCAGCCATCTGGAATACAGACCATGAACAAGTCCTGATTCTGCGAACGGTCAATGGTTTTATGCGTGGAGAACTGATAGAACCGTGCGGTATAAGGCGTGGTCTGTACCTGTTCTTCATATTGCTTGACATCAAACGAAAAGAACGGTTGATGCATATGAAATTCCTGATAGGATGGATAAGCATTTTTCATCAAAAAGACTCCTTTCCGGCAGAAACGTCTTGGAATATTTCTTATTATAAAAAGGGTGTCTGATTTTGTCAATTGCACGGGAATGATTTCTTATTTTGGTATGCGACTTTTTCGATGGACTTTCAAAAATAAAGTTTCCAATGCGGAATTTTTCTGTTTTTCGGCAGCGAAAAAAGAAAAATAACGGTTTCAGGATGTCCGATTTTTTCAATAAAAGCGATAAATGCCGTGCTATAATAGAGCCATAAACAAAAAACAAATTCGACAGATGCAAAGGTGCATGAGAACCAGATTCGTTCTCGTGCACCTTTTGTTTTTTGTTTCCCATAGCGGATTTTCCCAATATGAAAGAAATCCAGAATGACAATAGAGGAGGTCCTTGTCATGCGAATTAGCGAGCATCCCATTATTGAAAGCTACAACAAGGGAAGAAAGGTCACTTTTTCCTTTGATGGAAAGGAATTAAGCGGCTACGAAGGCGAGTCCATTGCGGCAGCACTGAAAGCAGCCGGTGTGATGGTGCATCGTTATACGGCAAAGCAGCACAAGCCCCGTGGAATCTTCTGTGCAATCGGAAGATGTACGGACTGTGTTATGATTGTCAATGGCGTCCCGAATGTGCGTACTTGTGTGACTCCATTAGAGGAAGGCATGCAGATTCAGACACAATATGGTGTCGAACCGAAGAAGGAGGACTAAGATATGAAACGACATGAATTGATTGTCATTGGTGCAGGCCCTGCCGGCTTGAGTGCAGCCATTGAGGCAAAAAAGAACGGCATGGATGTCATCGTATTTGATGAAAACCAGCGGCCGGGCGGTCAGCTGTTCAAGCAGATTCATAAGTTCTTCGGTTCAAAGGAACATCATGCAAAAGTGCGTGGATTCCGAATCGGTCAGCAGCTGCTGGAAGAAGCCGAGGGGCTGGGCGTTCGAGTAGAATTAGATGCAACTGTCATGGGCATCTATGAAAATAAAGAAGTCACTGTGAAGAAAGACGGCGAAGTCCATCACTATAAGGGCGATGCCATCATCATTGCAACGGGTGCAGCAGAAAACATGATTCCGTTCAAGGGCTGGAACATTCCGGGTGTCATCGGAGCAGGTGCAGCCCAGACCATGATGAACATTCAGGGCGTACAGCCGGGGCAAAAGATTTTGATGGTTGGTTCTGGTAATGTTGGTTTGGTTGTCAGCTTCCAGCTGTTGCAGGCTGGCTGCGAAGTGGTTGCCATTATTGATGCAGCTCCAAGAGTTGGCGGTTATGGTGTCCATGCAGCCAAGCTCACCAGAACGGGCGTTCCGTTTTACCTGTCCCATACCGTTGTAGAGGCAAAGGGAACAGACCGTGTAACCGGTGCAGTCATTGCACAGGTAGACGACCATTTTCAACCGATTCCAGGTACAGAAAAGGAACTGGATGTGGATACCATTTGTATTGCCGTTGGCTTGACGCCAATGTCCCAGCTGGCAAGCAATGCGACCTGTAACATGGAATTGATTCCGCAGAAGGGCGGTCATGTTGCCCTGCTGAGTGAATACGGCGAAACATCCGTCAGCGGCATTTATTGTGCCGGAGATGTTGCCGGAATTGAAGAAGCAAGTTCCGCAATGATTCAGGGCAGAAGCGTTGCCTCTCATGTCAGCATGAAGGCAGGCTATCTCACTGAGGCAGAATTTGAAGAAAAGTATACGGGTTACCAAGAAGCATTGGGTCAGCTGCGGCAGGGCATGTTTGCACCGAAGAATAAGGGCAGAAACGACTTTACCGAAACCGATGAAGGCTATCCGATTTCCAAGACCTTGCTGGCACACGGCTATATGACCGAAGAAGAACTGGCAGCATTTCCGGCAGCTTCTTATCAGAAGCCGGGCATTCATCCAGTGATTGAATGTACCCAGAACATCCCGTGCAACCCATGTCAGGACGCATGTAAGTTCGGATGTATCAAGGTTGGGGCAAACATCACCCGCCTTCCGGCAATTGATGAAGAGAAGAAGTGCACGGGCTGCGGTTTGTGCGTTGCATCTTGTTCCGGTCAGGCAATCTTCCTGGTAGATGAAACGTATGAAGAGGGCTATGCATCCATTGCGTTCCCGTATGAATTTTTACCAATGCCAAAGATTGGCGACAAGGGAACGGCACTGGATCGGCAGGGCAAGCCCGTCTGTGAAGCAGAAATTGTCGGTGTAAAGCGTGCACCGATTATGGATAAAACCGCAGTCGTTACGATGAAAGTACCGATTGCATTTGTAAAAACGGCAAGATTTTATCGGCCGCTTGTCTGAGAGAGGGGAAGGTGTCAATATCATGCGTAAGATGATTCGTGTTGCAAATCCAGAACCGTTCGTTGCAAAAGACGATGACGATATGATTATCTGCCGTTGCGAAGAAATCACAAAGGGTGAGATTCGGAAAGCCGTTTATGACGGTATGCGAACCACCAACGAAGTAAAGCGGTATTTGCGTGCTGGAATGGGACTTTGCCAAGGGCAGACCTGTCAGCGGCTGGTACAAGGCATCATTGCCGCAGAGTTAAAGACAAGACCATCTGAGTTGGGAATGATTCAGGGACGTGCTCCGGTTCGTCCGGTCGAGATTCTCACATTCAGTAAGAATATTACAGACGTAAAGGAGGACTAAGCCATGCTGGAAAAACGAGAAGCAGATGTCATCATCATTGGCGGCGGTATTATGGGATGTGCGACCGCTTATCGGCTCGCAAAGCAGGGCGTGGACGTTCTGGTGCTGGAGAAGAAAGAAATCGGGAACGGCGGTTCTTGCCGGAATGCCGGCGGTGTTCGGCAGTCTGCAAGAGACCCGAAAGAATTGCCGTTGGCAATGTATGCCGTTGCAAACATCTGGCCGCACCTGAGCGAAGAACTGGGCGTGGATGTCGAATACCATCAGGGCGGCAACCTGCGGCTTGGTCTGACGGAAAAAGATATTAAGGTGTTGGAAAACCACACTGCAAAGAGCTTGAAACTGGGCTTGGATGTCAAGATGATTAGTGGTGACGAAGCACGGGAAATCTGCCCGTATATGTCAAAAGAAGTCGTTGCTGCAAGCTGGTGTCCAACTGACGGACACGCAAACCCCTTGAAAGCAACCTTAGGTTTTTACCGGAAAGCGTTGGAACTGGGCGTTACATTCATAACAGGGGTCAAGGTAGAAGCATTGGAAAAGGTAAAGGGCAGAGTCCGCAGAGTTCTGACGGATGACGGCGTTTATGAAGCAGACCAGATTCTGTTGTGTGCTGGCTATGAGTCCAGAAAGATTGCGAACACCGTTGGCGTAGATGCTCCAGTAGAACGGCAGTTCAATGAAGTTCTGGTAACAGAAGCCCAGCCAAAGATGTTCGATATTATGATTGGCGTTGCTGGCGGTGAATTTTATGGACATCAGTCCGAACACGGTTCGTTTGTATTGGGCGGCAACAGCGGTTTACAGGCGTTCACCTCGAACAATGACAATTTCGTCACCAACAGCCTGACTGCTCCCTGTATTTCACGAGGCATTATCAAGTATTTCCCGATTCTGGATAAGGTGAAAGTCGTTCGTACTTGGTCGGGCTGGTATGACCAGTGTATCGACGTGCTGCCAGTTATCGACAACGTGAAAGAAGTGCCGGGTTTGACGGTTGCCTTTGGATTTAGCGGACATGGTTTTGGTATCAGTCCAGCCGTTTCCATCGCCCTGAGCGAACTCATTCTGAACGGTAAGTCCACCACCATTGACATCAGTCAACTGAATTATGACCGCTTTAAGGCAAAGGGCTAATCTCGCAGAGGAGGGATCGCTTGATTCTACACAATGACGCTGTGGATGCCATTTTGACACGAAGAAGCATTCGCAGCTATCAGGCAAAACAAATTTCCGAAGATGCATTGGAAACCATTCTGACTGCGGGGCAATATGCCCCCAGCGGAATGAATCAGCAGTCTGCAAAGGCGATTGTTGTCCAGAGCAAAGAACGGATGCAACAGTTGGTGCAGCTGGCAAAAGCAGCAGAGCAGGTTGACCATAACCCGTTTTATGATGCACCAACCATCATTCTGGTGTTTGCCGATGCGACCCAACTCGCACCGATTGAAGACGGCTGCAATGTACTGGAAAATATGATGCTGGCAGCACACGCCATCGGTTTGGGCAGCTGCTGGATTTATGCAGCAAAGGTGCTGTTTTCAACCGAAGAAGGTGCTGCGTTTCAGAAAGAACTGGGGCTTTCCGAAACCGATCAGATTGTGGGTTCGATTGCGGTTGGTTATCCCGACGGTGCAGCTCCGCAGACAAAGCCACGCAAGGAATCATTTTTCCGAATTGTGTAAAAATAGGGCTTGACAAATTGCAGGGGATGTGCTATGATGAAGTTGCATAAAAGTGCAAGGTTCGACTGGCGGTTTCACTGACAAAATCGCCAAATCGAATCATAATAACAATCAAATATTTTATGGAGGGAAATACCAATGAGCAGATTTACAATTCCAAGAGATCTTTACCACGGCAAGGGTTCGTTAGAAGAACTGAAAAACTTGCAGGGCAAAAAAGCCATGGTCGTTGTTGGCGGTGGCTCGATGAAGCGGTTTGGCTTCTTAGATCAGGCGGTTGCCTATCTGAAAGAAGCTGGCATGGAAGTCGCTCTGATCGAAGGCGTAGAACCGGATCCGTCTGTTACCACGGTTTTAAAGGGTGCAGAAAAGATGCGGGAATTTGAGCCGGATTGGATTGTTGCCATGGGCGGCGGTTCTCCGATCGATGCTGCAAAGGCAATGTGGGCATTCTATGAATATCCGGATACCAAGTTTGAAGACCTTTGCACACCGTTTAATTTCCCGACATTGCGGACAAAGGCAAAGTTCTGTGCAATTCCGTCTACATCCGGTACGGCAACCGAAGTAACTGCATTCTCTGTTATTACCGACTATGATAAGGGTATCAAGTATCCGCTGGCAGACTTCAACATTACGCCGGATATTGCCATTGTCGATAGTGCACTGGCAGAAACCATGCCGAAGAAGCTGGTTGCACATACTGGTATGGATGCCATGACACACGCAATTGAAGCGTATGTTTCCACGCTGCACTGCAATTATACCGATGCAGTTGCTCTGCACGCCATCAAGATGATTCACAAGGAACTGAAGAAGTCCTTTGACGGCTGCATGACTGCAAGAGCAGAAATGCACGATGCACAGTGTCTGGCAGGGATGGCATTCTCCAATGCTCTGCTGGGAATTGTACACTCCATGGCACATAAGACGGGTGCTGCTTATACCGGCGGCCATATCATTCACGGCTGTGCAAATGCCATGTATCTGCCGAAGGTGATCAAGTACAATGCAAAGAATGAAGAAGCTGCGGAACGCTATGCACAGATTGCAGACCATATTGGTCTGGGCGGCACGACCACAGCAGAAAAGGTCGATGCTCTGATTGCAGAACTCCGTTCGATGAATGACCAACTGGACATTCCGCAGGCAATCAAGTTCTATGGTGCAGGCGGTGTGAAGGCAGAAACTTCTATCATTGATGAAGCAGAATTCTTGGAAAAGCTGCCGATTGTTGCAGCAAATGCTATCGGTGATGCTTGCACCGGCTCGAACCCACGGCAGCCATCGCAGGAAGAAATGGAAAAGCTGCTGAAGGCTTGCTATTATGATTTGGAAATTGATTTCTAAATTTTATTTCGATAAAAAAGAATTTTCCAAAAAGAAAAAGGATTTTTTCGTTTTGCAGAAAACCGGTTGACAAATTGAAATCGGCTTGCTATAATAAGCACATCAAAACAAAAGATATCACATACCAAAGAAAAGCGGACAACGAGGTCAAAGAAAACCGGTTGTCCGTTTTTTCTTGTTTTTGAAAGCGAAAACCAAGACAATGGCGTCTATTTCAGTCCCATTGCCTTGGTTTTTTATTTGCCCATATGGAGGGGAAACTTCCATAAATAAACCAATAAAGGAGCGTATCAACATGAGTTATCCGAAGGTAGACATTCTGTATTTAAGTGAAAAGGATATGCTGGCAGCAGGCGTAAACAACGTTGTTTCGTGTACCGACTGTATGGAAGAGGTTGTAAAGCTGTTGGATGATGGCGATTACCGGATGGGCGGCGAAAATGGAAATTCTCACGGCTGCATGATCAGTTTTCCAGACAATCCGGAATTTCCGAACATGCCGAAGAATGGCCCTGACAGACGGTTCATGGCAATGCCGGCATATTTGGGCGGAAAGTTCGATATGGCTGGCGTGAAGTGGTATGGTTCTAATGTAGAAAATCGGGAAAAGGGTTTGCCTCGTTCCATTCTGATGGTCATTCTGAACGACAAGGAAACGGGTGCACCAAAGGCATTCCTCTCCGCAAACCTTATCAGTGCATATCGTACCGCAGCAATTCCGGGCGTTGGCGTAAAGCTGCTGGCGAAGAAAGATGCAAAGGTTTTGGGTGTTGTTGGCCCTGGCTTCATCAACAATATTACGATTGAAACATTTGCAGCGTTGCGTCCAACTTTGGACACTCTGAAGATTAAGGGACGTGGCAGAGCCTCCATTGACCGTTGTATTGCTTATGTCAAGGAACACTGCCCGCAGTTCAAGAACATTATTGTTTGCGATACATTGGAGGAATGCTGCAAGGATGCGGATATTATGACGATTGCCGTTTCTACACCAACTGGCGGTCATCAGAATTACCCATTCATCAAGCGGGAATGGCTGAAGCCGGGATGTCTGGTTTGTGCACCGGGTGCAGTAGATTTCCCAGATGAATTGGTTTGCGACCCGACTGTGAAGCTGGTCGTTGATAATAAGAAGCTGTATGAAGCATGGGCAGAAGAATACCCATACCCAACTTTTGATAAGATGTTCCTGCTGGGTGATAAGTTCACCGACTTGGCACACGATGGAAAGTTGGATTGGGGCATTGTGCAGAACATCGGTGCAATTGCAAACGGAAAAGTTCCGGGCAGAGAATCGGATGATCAGATTATTCTGTATTCTATCGGCGGTATGCCAGTAGAAGACGTTGCATGGGGCAAGACCGTTTATGAAAATGCACTGGAAAAGGGCATTGGTGTCACCCTGAATCTGTGGGATCAGCCGTACTTGTATTAATAGAACGTTGCAAGAATGAAATAAAATCATCCGCCGCTTTTCAATGGAGAAGGTCTGCTGAAAAGCGGCGGTTCTTTTGAGGATAGAATGGGAGGGAGTTTGATATGGCTGGAAATGTTGCATTTATGTTTCTATGTACCATTATGGTGTTGGGAATGACACCGGGGTTAGGGATGTTTTACGGCGGCATGGTACGGCGAAAGAACGCCTTAAATACAATGATGTTTTGTTTTGCCATGATGGGAATCGGTATGCTGCTGTGGGTTTCTATTGGGTATTCGCTTTGTTTTGGCGAAGACCATGGCGGTATCATTGGCAATCTGCACTATGCATTTTTGCAGAACGTGCCGTGGACATCGGACAGTGACGAAGTTCCGCCGATGATGCTGGCGTTGTTTAATATGATGTTCGCTGTCATTTCTCCGGCAATTATTCTCGGCTCGCTGGCAGAGCGAATGAAGTTTTCCAAAATGATGCTGCTTTGCATTATCTGGACGCTGGTGGTCTATTATCCGCTGGCACATATGACATGGGGCGGCGGATTCTTAGATGACCCGATTGGTTCAATTGACTTTGCAGGCGGAAATGTCATTCACATCAGCACCGGTGTTTCCGGTCTGGTTGCCTGCATGATTTTGGGCAAAAGAAAAGGCTTTGGGGCAATGTCCTATCATCCGCACAATATTCCATTGTTCCTGATTGGTGCAGCTGTGTTGTGGGTCGGCTGGCTGGGCTTCAACTGTGGCTGTGCTGGCGGTGCAAATGAAATTGCCATCTTGGCTTTGGCAAATACCACAATTTCTTCCGCAGCAAGTATGGTGGTTTGGATGCTGATGGAAACCATCCTGCAAAAGAAATGTACGGTTATGGGTGCGGTAACTGGTGGTATTGTTGGCTTGGTCGGCATTACGCCGGGAGCAGGTTATGTCCCAATTTGGTCAGCATTTTTGATTGGTGCGATTGCAGCCCCGATTTGTTTCTTTGCCATCAGTAAGGCAAAACAGAAGTTCGGCTATGATGATGCCTTGGATGCCTTTGGATGTCATGGCGTTGGCGGTATCTGGGGCGGCATTGCCACCGGATTATTTGCCAACAGTTCTGTAAATGCAGCTGTTCCGCATAATGGGCTGGCCTTTGGAGAATGGCGGCTGTTTGTTGCACAGCTGGCAGCCAGTTCCATCAGCATTGCCATTGCTGCCAGCTTTACCGCTGTAATTATGCTGATTCTCAAGAAGTGCGGTGGTGTTCGGGTATCGGACATGGAAGAAGCACAGGGCTTAGACCAAATCGAACACGGCGAGCGTGCATATCCGGCATTCAATGGCTTAGACTGAGAAAGGGTGTGACCATATGAAAAAAATTGAAGTCATTTTCCGACCGGAAAAATTAGAACCGCTGAAAGAAACGCTGCTGGAGGCAGGCATTAAGGGGGCAACCTTCTATCAAGTCAGCGGCTGCGGCAACCAGCACGGCTGGATTGCCTATCACCGAGGCAGCGAAGTTATGATGAACACCTTGCCAAAAGTGTACATGATGACGGTTGTACCAGATGCGGAAGTGGACGGGATTTTGAAGCTGATTAAGCAGTGTGTTTATACCGGAACAGTCGGAGATGGAAAGATTTTCATTTCCACCGTGGATGAATGTATCCGGATTCGGACAAACGAAACGGGTGATACGGCTTTATAAAAATCAAATAGAACAAACAATCCTGACGAGTGGGCATTTCCCGTTCGTCAGGATTTTGTGAGTAGAAAGCGAGATGGTACAGATGAACCGACAACCAATCATTGGTGTAACGCCATTAGTAGATGCAGCAAAAGAAAGTTATTGGATGTTGCCCGGCTATTTCAACGGGATTTTACAGGCAGGCGGATTGCCGTTGATGCTGCCTTTGACGACCGATGCCAGCCGGATTGCACAGCTCTGTCATTTGTGCGATGGTATTCTATTGACGGGTGGGCAGGACATCCAGCCGGAATTATACGGGGCAGAACCACTTCCATGCTGTGGCGAATGCAGTCCGGAACGGGACACGATGGAATCGCAGCTGCTGGAACTGGCATTTCAACAGGATTTGCCTGTTTTGGGCATCTGCCGAGGAATTCAGCTTCTGAATGTCTGCTTTGGCGGAACGTTGTATCAGGATTTACCGGAGCAGGTTTCCAATTCGATTTCCCATCACCAAATACCGCCCTATGACCAGCCAGTGCATACTGTTTCGGTGCTACCGGAAACGCCGTTGGCAGCCTTGCTGGAACAAGAAACATTGGCAGTGAACAGCTATCATCATCAGGGCATTTTGAAATTGGCAGAAGCCTTGCAGCCCATGGCAGTTGCACCAGATGGATTGATCGAAAGTGTGTGGCTGCCGGAGAAAGCGTTTGTGTGGGGCGTGCAGTGGCATCCAGAATATGATTACCAGAAAAATGTTGCCAGTCAGCAGATTTTTCAGGCGTTTGTACAAGCTGCTGGCAAACAGGAAAAATGAGAAATTTTCATGGATACAGAGGTTTGCACTTGATTTTTTCCGGAAAACGTGTTACA
>JABLTP010081332.1_pt1 | contig 40623 bp, 36 predicted proteins | sample 7160111 | NCBI WGS metagenome assembly JABLTP01 (sample SAMN14651227, study PRJNA627086) | human gut metagenome | isolation source: feces | host: Homo sapiens
GTGTAATAACGTCTGTCTGTTGGAGTTCGGTTTGCTTTTAAGATTCCCTCTCTGTCCCATCTCTGAAGCGTTTTTACAGAAACACCTAATAATTCCGCAAAATCTTTTGGTTTATAATTTGTGATATTTGATGTGTCCATAATATACCTCCATAAGTATATTTAAACACATTTAATATCTTTTTGCAATATATTTAGTTACTTATATCATCCTCCTCAATATGATGGCGCTTTGCATAGCCGGTAAGCATCAGTGTCAGTGCACCGTCGCCGGTCACGTTGCATGCGGTACCGAAGCTGTCCTGCAGTGCAAAGATGGTAAGCATCAGTGCAGTGCCGGAGCTGTCGAATTTCAGTATTCCGGTGATGATGCCAAGGGATGCCATGACGGTTCCTCCGGGAACACCGGGAGCTCCGATGGCAAAGATACCCAGAAGAAGGCAGAACAGAACCATGGTACCCGGCGTGGGAACGGAGCCGTACAGGATCTTCGAAATCGCCATACAGAAGAAAACCTCTGTCAGGACGGAGCCACAGAGATGGATGTTTGCAAACAGAGGGATCCCGAAGCTGACCAGATCCTTACGGAGTGGTTTTGCCTTGGAGGCACACTGCAGTGCAACGGCCAGTGTGGCTGCAGATGACATGGTCCCTACGGCAGTCAGATAGGCAGGACCATAATGGCGGACAACCTCCAGAGGATTTTCTCCGGAATAGATTCCTGCAAGGATGTAAAGAAGCGCCATCCAGATAAAATGTCCGGCCAGGACCAGTACGATGATCTTCAGAAAAACAGGCAGTTGTCTGGTAATGGTTCCCTCGTAGGCAAGGCCGCAGAAGGTAGTGCCGATAAATAACGGAAGAATGGGGATGATGATCCGAGCCACCAGAGAAAGAACGATTTTCTGAAATTCATCCAGGAGCCCAGTGATCAGCTTCGCCTTTGTCCAGGTGGCGGCAAGTCCCAGCATCATTGCAAAAACAAGAGCACTCATAACGGACATGATCTGCGGGATCTCCAGCTCAAAGATCACCTCCGGCAGCCGCTTCAGTCCTGCAGCATAGGAATGGATGGACAGATGTGGAATGATGAGAAAGCCAGAGGCTGTGGAAAAAAGCGCTGCGCCAACAGAGGAGCCGTAAGCGAGGACAACCGCAACACCCAGCATCAGCGAAGCATTTTTGCCAAGCCTGGTAATGGACGGAGCGATAAATCCCAGCACGATCAGCGGCACGCAGAAGGTAATGAGCTGGCCCAGAATGTACTTGATAGTAACTGTGATATTAAGAACTGCCATAGAGATTCCGTTGGTGCTGTACCGGTTCAGGATAAGCCCGGCTATGATCCCCAGGATCACAGCGACCAGCAGCTTAAATGGCAGACTGTTGAAAAAAGATGTTTTTTTCATTGGAAAACCTCCTCGGATAGTATAAAATAAAGCCAGAGTTTATTATAAAGGTATTTGATAAAAATCACAAGGAGGATGAAATGATTTATCTGGATAACGCGGCTACAAGCTTTCATAAGCCGGACTGTGTGCTACGTGCTGTGGTGGAAGCCATGCAGCATGCAGGAAACAGCGGAAGGGGCAGCAGCAGCGAAGCAATGGCAGCCTCAAGGCTTATTTTCAATACAAGATGCCAGATCGCGGAGATGTTTGACGTATGGGGACCGGAATGTGTGGCCTTTACATCCAATGACACGGAAGCGCTCAATATCGCCCTGCAGGGAACACTTCATCCAGAGGAGGGAACTATCCATGCGATCTGTACGGAGATGGATCACAACAGTGTGCTCCGTCCGCTGTACCGCCTGGAAAAAAAAGGCATGAAGCTTACGATCCTGCCGGCAGACCGCAAGGGACGGATCTCCCTTACGGAGCTTGAAGCAGCCATCCGTCCGGAGACGAAGGTGATCGTCTGTACCCACGCTTCCAATCTGACAGGAAATCTCAATGATATCCATGCCATCGGTGCGATCGCACAGAAGCACCAGAAGCTTTTTATTGTGGATGCTGCCCAGACAGCAGGAGTATTTCCGATTTCCATGAAAAAAGATCATATAGATATTCTTTGCTTTTCCGGACATAAGGGCCTTATGGGACCCCAGGGCACAGGCGCCATCTGCGTTCGGCCGGGGGTATCTGTGGAGCCTCTGAAGGTAGGCGGAAGCGGCGTCCTCACCTTTCAGAGAGAGCATCCGCAGGATATGCCGGAGACACTGGAGGCAGGCACCCTGAACAGCCACGGGATCGCAGGTCTTGGCGCAGCCATCAGCTGGATTACCGAAATTGGAACAGAACAGATCCGAAAAAGAGAGCAGCAGCTGATGTGGCGTTTTTATGACCAGGTAAAGGAAATTCCGGGAGTTACCCTGTACGGAGATTTTTCCAGGGAAGAACGCTCCCCTGTGGTGACTCTGAATATTGCAGAGATGGATTCGGCAGAGGTGGCCATGATCCTTGATGAAGAGTACGGGATCAGTGTAAGAGCCGGCGGCCACTGTGCACCGCTGATGCACAAAGCACTGGGAACCGAAAAAACAGGAGCTGTCCGCTTTAGCTTTTCTTATTTTAATACGGAAGAAGAGGTGGACACTGCTGCCGGGGCGGTAAAGGAGCTTGCCGCGGAATAAACAGCGAAAGACGGACAGAAAGGACACAGAGAATGTATCAGACAATATATGATGTGGTAGAAAAAAGAGGGCGTGTAAAAACAGGAATCCTCCTGAACGGAGAGGATGCCGGGCTGAAATATCTTTTGGAAGAAAGCAGCTTTTTTTATCCGGAGGGAGCAGAAAGAAATAAAGAAGCAGAAGAATTCCTGAAGGCTTCCGTGGAAGCAGCCGTGGAAACCGGCGTTGTGAAAAACGGAGACCGGGAGATATTTGTGGAAACCTACGAGAAGAATCCCAGGCTGATCATACTGGGTGGCGGCCATGTTTCTCTTCCGGTAGCAGAGATCGGCAGGATGCTGGGCTTTCATGTAACAGTCATGGATGACCGGGAGGAATTTGTGACGGAGGAAAGATTTCCCATGGCAGATGAGAGGATCTTTGGAGAGTTTGATACCTTGTCCGACAGGATCCCTCCCTATGAAAATGCCTACTATGTAGTGGTGACACGAGGCCATCTGGGAGATTCTGCCTGTGCAAGAGCGATCCTTAAGAGACCCTTTGCATATTTCGGAATGATCGGAAGCAGGACAAAGGTGCGGATCACCAGGGAAAAGCTCCTGAAAGAGGGCTTTACGGAGGAACAGCTGGATCAGATCCATGCTCCTATCGGACTTCCCATCGGGGGACAGATGCCGGCTGAGATTGCCGTGAGCATCATGGCGGAGATCGTGCAGGAAAAGAACCGGCATTTCCGCACCTACTGTGATGAGGAGGTGGAGGCCGCAGTACGCCGCAGTACACCGGGAACCATGGTCACGATCATCGAGAAGAAGGGCTCCTCACCAAGAGGAACCGGGAGCAAGATGTTCGTATTCCGGGACGGAAACACGGCAGGAAGCATCGGCGGCGGAAAAGTGGAGTTTGAAGCCGGAAAACACGCAGTAAATATCCGAAATACGGAAACAAAGATTTACGAGCTGGGACAGGGGGCAGGAGATCTGGGAATGATCTGCGGCGGAACTGTCCGGGTGCTTTTTGAGCCGGTAAATATGTGAAAGAACCGGCCAGGACTTGCATAATATTGCAGAATCGTGTATATTGGACGCAGAGAATTTTTTACCGGCGTATAAGGAGGAATCAGATAAAATGAAGAAAAAATGTATTATGGCTTTGATAATAGGCGCGGCTTTCCTTGCACAGGGCTGTGGATATGAGGAAGGAACCGATGCAGTGGTAACAGTAGTAGATTCCACACCGACGCCGGAGCCCACAGAGAAGCCGAAGGCAACTGCAACACCTACACCGAAGGCAGCAGCAGATTCCACAGCAGACGGAGCAGCAGCGGCAGCGGATTCCACGGCAGACGGAGCAGCAGCGGCAACAGATCCCGCAGCACAGACAGCAGCTACGGAGCAGACCCCAAGCGGCATTAACGTACAGGCACAGGATGCCACCTACTATGCAGTGGAGGGTGTGAATTTACGTTCTGACGCCAATGCAGAGGCAGAGTTTGTGGCAGGTGTCCTTTCCGGAGAATCCCTGAAGTGTACCGGTGTCTGTGACAATGGATGGATCCGTGTGGATTATAATGGCCAGACCTGCTACGCATCCGGCGATTACGTCAGCACAACCCCGCCGGTAGGAGCAGTGGCAGCAGATACTACCGCAGAAGATACTACCACAGAAGCAGCACAGTAGAGCACAGACTACAGATTTTGAGCGGCTCAGGGAAATCCTGCTTCCATTGCGGATATCCTATTGATATTAATGTTGATCAATAAAAAACAGGCAGCTGTATCCGATGAAAAAACATCGATACAGGATGCCTGTTTTTTTGTTTCGACATATAGTCCAGTCCGTTCAGAACACAAGGATCATACCCGCGGATCGTACCCGCAGATCATTCCGGATAAACAAGACGGTCCGGCTTGATATCGTAGAGAACCTCGTTCAGGAATTTCTTTGCCAGATATTTTGCCATGCCAAGGTTCATATCCAGATAATTTCCGCAGTCCTTGGGAGAAGCTCCCGGGATCTCACCCTCAAAATCGCGGATAAATTCAAACATCTCGATCATCAGCGGAACGATATCTCTGGATTCATAATCCCCGTTAAGAAGAAGATAATTTCCGGTACGGCAGCCCATAGGACCCCAGTAAATGACCTTCGGGCCAAACTCCTTATGGTTCCGCAGGAAGGTAGCTGCCAGATGCTCCATGGCGTGAAGCTCGGCTGTGTTCATAACAGGCTCCTCATTGGGAGAAGTCATACGGATATCGAAGGTAGTGATCACCTGATCTCCAACCAGATCCTTACGTGAAACGTATACGCCAGGCTGAAGCTTGATATGGTCAATGGTAAAACTTGTGATCTTTTCCATGTTGATTCCTCACTTTCTTATATGTACGGAGCCCATAATAAGCTCCATACATGATTTTAGCAGAGAACCGGAAGAGATACAAGGCAAAACAAAGGGAATCCTGCACGTTGCTGAGAACAAAGTGAACAGTAACTCCTGCACCTGGTTCCGTGCAAAGTTGACTTTATGAAAAGATGATGTTAAACTGAGAAAAGCTTACAGGGGGAGAGTGAAAAGCTCACCTGAAAATGCCGGAACAGGCGTTTTCGGGATCTGATAAGGAGGACTTATAAATATGAAACGTAAGGTTTTAGCCGTATTATTTGCGACAGTTCTTACCGCAGGAATGCTTTCCGGATGCGGAAGCACAGACAGTACTTCTGACAAAGCAGACCAGAAGGAAGAATCTCTGGAGAAAGAAACCTCAGAAGGACAGACAGGCGTAGATGAAGAGACAGCGGCCAATGCAGTATCCGAGGAGGAGGCTGAGGCGGCAGGCTTTTCAGACCATGAAGAAAGCGCCGATGATCAGGAGGCTTCCGGTGATGCAGAGGACACCTCACATGAAACCGAAGCTTCTGCAGACAGCTCCGCAGACAGTACAGAGGATACAGACAGCGCAGACGGAGAATTTTCCGATGGTTCCGAGGATGCACAAATGGCAGGAACAACTGTGATCGATACTAGCCAGCAGCTGACAGGAACCCATCATGCTGCCATCACCGTAAAAGATTATGGCGAGATTGATGTAGAGCTGGATGCAGACACCGCACCCATCACAGTCACAAATTTTGTAAAGCTGGTACAGGACAATTTTTATGACGGTCTGACCTTCCACCGAATCATTGACGGATTTATGATCCAGGGCGGAGATCCAAACGGAGACGGAACCGGCGGAGCAGAGGATACCATCAAGGGCGAATTTTCCAGCAATGGAGTGAAGAACGATATTTCTCATGTAAGAGGAACCATTTCCATGGCCCGCAGCACAGATCCGGACAGCGCAAGCTCTCAGTTCTTTATCGTACAGTCCGATTCCACACATCTGGACGGCGACTATGCTGCATTCGGACACGTGACCTCCGGGATGGACATTGTAGATCAGATCTGCAAGGATGCCAAGCCGACAGACGGCAACGGAACCATTGCAAAGGATCAGCAGCCGGTGATCGAGAGTATCCGTATGGTTGACTGACAGGAGGGAGAAGGATGCTGAAAGGGAAAACAGTGCTTCTTGGCATCACAGGAAGTATTGCTGCATACAAGATCGCATATCTGGCAAGTGCATTACATAAGCTTCATGCAGATGTCCATGTACTGATGACAGAGAATGCAACGAACTTTATCAATCCGATCACATTTGAAACACTGACCGGGAATAAATGCCTGGTGGATACCTTTGACCGGAACTTTCAGTTCCAGGTAGAGCACGTATCCATTGCCAAGAAGGCAGATGTTGTGATGATCGCACCAGCCAGTGCAAACGTGATCGGAAAGCTGGCCAACGGCCTTGCGGACGATATGCTCACCACTACGGTAATGGCCTGCAGGTGTCAGAAGATCCTTGCACCGGCTATGAATACCGCCATGTATGAGAATCCTGTGGTACAGGACAATATCCGGAAGCTGAAAACCTACGGATATGAGGTGATCACACCGGCCAGTGGCTACCTGGCATGCGGGGACACCGGAGCCGGAAAAATGCCGGAGCCGGAAACCCTTCTGGAATATATCCTGAAGGAAGCCGCCTTCCAGAAAGACCTTGCCGGCAAAAAGCTCCTGGTAACGGCAGGACCTACCCAGGAGGCCATCGACCCGGTCCGCTGTCTCACCAACCATTCATCCGGAAAGATGGGATACGCCATTGCAAAAATGGCCATGCTCAGAGGAGCGGAGGTTACGCTGGTAAGCGGACCTACTGCCATTGAGCCGCCCCTTTTTGTGAAGGTCGTACCTGTGACATCTGCCAGAGATATGTTCGAGGCAGTCACCGGCTTAAGTGATGAACAGGATATCATCATCAAGGCTGCCGCAGTGGCAGACTACCGTCCGAAGCAGGTCAGCGAAGACAAGGTTAAGAAAAAAGACGATCAGGCTTCCATAGAGCTTGAGAGGACAGACGACATTCTGAAATATCTGGGCCAGCACAAAAAGCAGGGCCAGTTCCTCTGCGGATTTTCCATGGAGACCAGAGACATGCTCCGTAATTCCAGAGCCAAGCTTGAGAAGAAAAACCTGGATATGGTGGCAGCCAACAACCTGAAGGTAGAAGGCGCCGGATTCCAGGGAGATACCAATGTCCTGACTCTGATCACACAGGATGAAGAAGTGTCACTCCCGCTTATGAGCAAGGAGGATGCAGCGTTAAAGATCCTGGATAAGATCCTTCTGCTTACCACAAAGGCAGAAGCATAGCTACAGAACCGGTCAGATAGCCGGTTTTAACAACGAAAAGCGGAACAAAAAGATCACCGCTTTCCATCACCGTATTGTATCCGCAGAAAACGCCGGGAAATGCTGTATTTCCGGAAATATTCACAGAGCGGAACGGTAACAAGGAGGAGAAGAAATGAAAAACAACAGATTTACAACAGCACAGCTTACATTACTCGGCCTGATGGCAGCGATCCTTCTGCTGATGGCCTACACACCACTGGGATATCTGAATATCGGGCCACTGGCCATTTCCTTTAACGTGATCCCGGTAGCCATCAGTGCAGTCGTCCTCGGACCCGTAGGAGGAGCCGTGGCAGGTGCGATCTTCGGCCTGACCAGCTTTCTCCAGTGCATAGGAGTAGGCGGCTCCAGTGCAATGGGAGTTGTGCTTTTCGGTATCAATCCGGTATTTGCCTTTATCCAGCGCTTCATCCCACGTCTTCTGGACGGTATCTGCCTCGGATATATTTTTAAAGGCATGCGAAAGGTCAGCAATACCTATGTGGCATGTGCAGTAACCGGATTCTTTTCCGCATTCCTGAATACACTGTTCTTCATGGCAGCACTTGTAGGACTGTTCGGAAATACCGATTATGTAAAAAATCTGATGGGCGGTCATAACATCATCATCGGCTGCTGTCTCATGGTAGGGATCAACGCAGTATGCGAAATGATTTCCTCCACAGTGATCACAGGAGCAGTGGGAGCTGCACTTTCCAAGGCACATCTGATCCCATCCGCACAGATCAGCCGTGAGAAGACAAAAGCATAAAGACAGGGAAAATAAAATTATGATATTAGCAATTGATATTGGAAATACCAACATAGTCGTGGGCTGCATCGATGATCAAAAAACATACTTCATCGAGAGACTTGCTACCGTAAGAACAAAAACAGAACTGGAATATGCCGTAGACCTGAAAACCTTACTGGAGATCTACCACATCAAAAAGGCAGACATAGAAGGCTGTATCATTTCATCTGTAGTCCCGCAGATCACCAACATTGCCAAGCTGGCAGCAGAAAAGATCCTCAAAAAAGAAGTCATGGTCCTGGGACCAGGAGTAAAAACAGGTCTGAACATCATGATGGACAACCCCGGACAGCTGGGCGCGGATCTTGTGGCAGACGCTGTGGCAGGATTAAATGAATATCCGGTTCCGTTTATTGTGATCGATATGGGAACCGCCACTACAGTTTCGGTTGTCAACAGCAAAAAGCAATACATTGGCGGAATGATCCTTCCTGGCATCGGAATATCCCTGGATGCACTGACAGCCAGAGCATCCCAGCTCAGCGGGATCAGCATCGATGCCCCGAAGCATGTGATCGGGCGCAATACCATCGAATGCATGAAAAGCGGCGTGCTCTACAGCAACGCAGCAGCCATCGACGGGATCATAGACCGGGTGGAAGAAGAGCTTGGTGAGAAAACAACCGTGATCGCAACAGGCGGTCTTGCAAAAAAGATCATTTCTCACTGTAAGAAAGAAATCATTTTGGATGAGGACCTTCTGCTCAAAGGACTCCTTGTGATTTATAAAAAGAATAAATAAAAACAACAAAAAAATCAGCTGCCGGTGCAGGAAACACCTACCGGACAGCTGATTTTTTTTACTGTAAAAATGCTCTGCGGAAATCCTCAGGCACAGGTGCCAGGAAACACATAGGCTCCCCGGTGATGGGGTGAGCAAATTCCAGCTGGAAGGAATGCAGGGCCTGGCGTCCGATCCGGTCAAAAACCGGATGATACAGAAAATCCCCCGGCAGCGGACAGCCGATATACTTCATATGCACCCGGATCTGATGAGTCCGCCCCGTATCCAGATGCAGTTCCACAAGAGCATATCCGTTGCTGACTGCAAGACGCTCATAATGAGTCACGGCAGCCTCCCCACGCTCAAAATTAACCTCCCTTGTGATCACAGAAGCATCCATTCTCGCAACAGGAGCGGAGATCGTCCCCCTTTCCGGCGGGATCCCGTCAGTAAGTGCAAGATAGGTACGTCGGATCTGACGCTGCTTCATCTGGGCGGAGAGAAGAGCCCCGCTCAGAGGATTCTTGGCAAGCACCAGCACCCCGGTGGTATCCCTGTCCAGCCGGTTGATGCAGCGGTAGACAAAAGCCTTCCCCTGCTGCTTATAATACCAGGCAACACCGTTGGCAAGCGTATTCTCGTAGTTCCCGGCAGAGGGATGCACAGGCATATCAGCAGGCTTGTTCAGCACAAGGATATCCTCATCCTCATACAGGATATCCAGAGGCAGCGGTACCGGAATAATGGAAGACTCCGCTCCGTCCCCGGCCTCCTCCGGAACAAGAATCCGGAGAACATCCCCCTCCCTCAGGACCGTTCTGCCAAAAGCCGGCTGTCCGTTCAGCAGGATCGCCTGCTCCGCCCGCTTCATAGTAGTCAATATATGTTTGGAAAAACCCTTCTTCCGAAGAAATCCAAGAACATTTTCCCCGGAATCCCCGGTTGAGATCGTATAGGTAATAATTCTCTCCATAGAAAAAATCCTTTTCTGAAATTTAGCAGGCCAAAAGCCAGATCAGGCGGCCTGCGGGTATAGTATAGCATTTGGGGAGGGAAATGTCGAATAGGCATAAAAAAAGAGCTGGTACAAGAGGAAACATACTTGGACAGCTCGTGGATTATGGGATTTGTGTCGCTTATTATCTTCATTAGTCACAGACCAAAAAAGATATATTTTACAGCCATATGTAAGAATACCATTGATATTTTCCTTTGTCAAGGCGTGCCAAAGACATGAAGCATGCTAATAATGTCGTTTTTTAAGCATCATATGCAGTCGTTTTCTATCAAAAAGTGAATAAACAGTCTGATAATCATCGAAATCTAACATTAGTGGTCACAAAAAGTGGTCACTTTTTTCTTACGCAAATCCGTGTAAAATCAATACTTTTCAAGCTTTTTTCCTTTTTCTTTCCAATTTATTAGTGGTCAAAATCGTGGTCAACTGTGCCGGAAAAGCCAGCATTTAACAGTGTTTCAGGATCTTTTTCGCTAATGAAGATATTAAGCGATACCTGACAGCAGAAAGAGATGCCATGAAAACAGGATACAGTATCAAAACATGGAAAATGCGGCTCTTTTGTCCGGAAAAGCAGATGATTGAAACAACCGAAGCCCTGTATCGGGAAGCCGTAGCCTTTTACTATGAGCTCCTGAAAGAAAGCGAAGAGCTCTGGGCCGAAAATCTGCTGACTATCCAGGGACATCTGGAAAAACTCACTGTTCCCGGAAGAGACGGAAGAGAACCAAAGTATATCCCACCAGGCGGAAAGCTCCCCGTTTACTTTCGGAGATCTGCCATGAACAAAGCTGCAATGGCAGTAAAGACCGCAGTAAGCGCAGAAAGCTTCCCCGAAAAGATCGATGCCAACATCACCTTTTTCAAGGGAATGTACAGAGACCTGACAGATACCTCCGTAGTGCTGAAGCTCTGGAACGGAAAGAAATGGATCTGGGTACCCTGCGGACTTACAGGACGCCCCTTCCCCAAGGAAGCAGCAATCCTTTCACCGACACTGGTCCATGAGGAAAAATGGCTCATGTTCCATGTACCTGTCAAGCAGGAAAACTCCGATGCCCGGACAGCAAAGGAACGAATGCAGGAAGGCGCCAGAGTATGCAGCGTCCGCTTTACCAATACGGACAGCTTTGCAGTATGCACAGTTCTGGATGAAGGATCCAGGCAGCTGGCTGTAAAAAACTGCAGAGGCGGAAATGCATACCGACATCATTGCAAAGCTTTGCTGAAAAAAGTAGAAGCATCCAGGGCATTTACCGATAAAGACAACGTCAGTCAGCCAAACAGGAAATATTACATGCATCTCAAGCACCTGAATGAACATTATGCACATCAGGTCAGCAAGGAGATCATGGATTTCTGCAAAGAAAATCACACCGGGATACTGGTACTGCCGGAGTATGATGAAGATTTTTCCAGGATATCCATGTACAGAAGCGGCAATTATTCGCCCCTTCACTTAAGTATCCGCATCCGGAATTATCTGAAATACAAAGCCTGGGCAGAAGGGATCCTGGTACTTGAGCTACGCGCCGACGGAACAGAAAAGCAATGTTCCATCTGCGGAGCCACCGGAAAAAAACAGGGTAGCATATTCATCTGCCAGAACGGCCATCAGGTCAACCGCTTCCTGAACGGCGCCCGAAATCTGGGCCGCAAATGCCAGGAAAGCTTCCGGAAAAACAATAAACCAAGTTAATAAGCGGCAGGAATGCCTCTTATATATAAATGCTGAGCAATCAGCAAGAGAGGAAGCGCCAGTGACGCCTCCTTTCCGGTTGAATACCGCCAGGCGGCCCAACGCAGGCGTCGCCGAAGAACTGTGCCTTGTGGTACGGGGTGTATTCGAAGTTATAAGAATGTGAAATTACTGAAACTTGGCCTGGGGCTGGGTTCGGTATATAGATGTTGAAAAAATGAGGATGTAACAGAGAAATCTTTGACCAATATATTATAGCAATATAAAATCGTTGATTTTGACTGAAGTGAGATTGAATGATATGTACAGTTTCTATAAAACTCATACATAAACAAGGTTCGATGCAATAATACCATATTTAGAAAATTGTCATTGCGAGTTATATAGGCTCGACTATATAAAAAAGCACAGTGTAGAGACGAATGTACTCAGCAAATGGTTTATGAAGTAGAAAATGAACCAGGAATAGTGGCAATACGGTTGCTAAGAGAAGAATATTCGACAGTAAGGGAAAACACATTTAGCCGTGTGAACGGCGAGAGAAAGAGAAATACCATCCTTTGGGATGTGTACATAGATACAAAATTTACCTTTCAGAGGGGATATGGTTCGATAAGAACCGGAGGAGTTAGAGATGATTATTACACAGACACCGTTTCGCATGTCTTTCTTTGGTGGCGGAACAGATATGGAAAGCTTTTTTAAAGAAAACGGCGGTGCCGTTTTGTCTACTACATTTGATAAGTATTGTTATGTGAATGTGCGCCATTTGCCGCGTTTCTTTGACTATTCCACTGAGTTATCTTATTCAAAGATCGAACGAATAACAAATATAGAAAGTATTCAGCATCCAGCAATTCGAAATGCAATGAAGATGTTAGATATGCATGAGATTCGTCTTACCTATGAGGCAGATCTTCCTGCACGTTCTGGTTTAGGAACTTCAAGTTCTTTTGCCGTAGGAATGCTGAATGCTTTTTATGCGTTAAAGGGAAAATATGCTGATAAGAAGAAACTGGCAGATGAGGCAATTTTTTTGGAAAGAAATCTTTGTCAGGAAGCAGGTGGTTGGCAGGATCAAATTGCTGCTTCATTTGGCGGCTTTAATCGTATTAATTTCAATGCAGATGGTTATGACGTTCTGCCGGTGATTATCTCTCCGGAACGAAAGAAACAACTTAATCAGAATCTGATGATGTTCTTTACCGGTTTTACCCGTTTTTCTTCTGATGTTCAGAAAGCAAATGCGGCTAGTAAGGTTGATAAAATAGCTCAGCTAAAAGAAATGCTGGCATTGGTCGACGATGCAGAGAGAGTACTGACGGATAAAGAAAAAGATTTGGATGATTTTGGCAGATTGTTGGATCACACATGGAAGCTGAAACGTCAGACCGGATCTGCTGTTTCTACGAATAGTATTGATGAACTTTATACTAAAGGTATTGCAGCAGGTGCATTAGGTGGAAAACTTCTTGGGGCTGGCGGTGGTGGGTTCCTTGTATTTTATGTACAGCCAGAAAGGCAGGATGCTGTTCGCTGGGCGATGCGTGACCTATTATATATTCCCTTTAAGTTTGAAGATGTCGGAACACGTGTAATTCATTACACACCAGAAGATTATGTACCAAAGGACTAAAGATATGAAAGTAGTGATTATGGCAGGGGGGAAAGGAACTCGTATTTCTTCTGTAGCGAGTGATATTCCTAAACCGATGATAAAAATTGAGGGTGTTCCTGTACTGGAAAGGGAAATAGAATGCCTGAAAAATCAAGGATTCGATGACATTATTATTACCGTGAGTCATCTGGGAAATATTATTATGAATTATTTTGGCGATGGTTCTGGAATCTCTCCAATAACAGGTAAGCCATTTGATGTACACATTGAGTACTATTTTGAAAAAGAACCTCTTGGCAATGCAGGTGCGTTATTCAAAATAAAAGATAAGTTAACATCTGATTTTCTGCTTCTAAATGCAGATGCAATGTTCGATGTAAACTTTAACCGATTTGCTGCGTTTCATCAGGAAAAAGGTGGATTAGTTACACTTTTTACACATCCGAACAGCCATCCGTATGATAGCGGACTTATTATCGCTGATAAGAATGGCATAGTTGAAAAATGGCTTGCAAAGGAAGATGAGCGTCCGAAGTATTACAGGAATCGTGTAAATGCAGGATTGCATGTTATCAACCCCAAAGCGCTAGAACTGCTTGATATCGATGTAGATTCAATAGGTAAGATTGGTGCAAATGGTAAACTAGTCAAAATCGATTTGGATCGTCAATTGTTGAAACCATTAGCGGGGACAGGAACAATGTTTTGCTACGACAGTCCAGAATACGTGAAAGACATGGGCACTCCAGAGAGGTATTACTCTGTATGTTCAGATTATAAAGCGGGCAGAGTTTCTGGAAAGAATTTGAAAAACAAGCAGAAAGCAATCTTTCTTGATCGGGACGGAACTATCAACAAGTATGTTGGATTTTTAAGAAATATAGATGAATTTGAATTGCTTGATGGCGTTGCCGCAGCTATTCGCAAAATCAATGAATCAGGTTATCTTGCTATTGTCGTAACAAATCAGCCAGTTATAGCTCGCGGTGAGGTTTCCTTTGAAGAGTTGAACGAAATCCATAATAAGATGGAAACTCTTCTTGGAAAAGAAGGCGCTTATCTTGATGCAATCTATTATTGTCCGCATCATCCCCATAAAGGATATGAAGGTGAACGTCCGGAACTGAAGATGGATTGTGCTTGCCGTAAGCCGAAGCCTGGAATGCTGTTCAAAGCAGCCGAAGATTTTAATATCGATTTATCACAGTCATGGATGATTGGCGATGGCGAGAATGATATCAAAGCGGGTATTAATGCTGGATGTAAGACAATATTACTTAGTGATAAGCATGAAAACTACGGGCAAACCATTACCGAAAATTCGTTGATAGAATTTGTAAACGACTGTATATAATAGTTCAAAATATATGAGGAAGAAAAATGAAAGAGTTAAAGGAGAAGATTGGAAAAAATGTTGAGATGCTCTGCGAAAGATATCCAGCACTAGAATCAGTCAAGAAAGAAATTATAGAAGCATATTTTTTACTTGCAGAGTCATATAAAAATGGTGGGAAATTGTTGGTTGCTGGAAACGGTGGATCTGCTGCAGATGCAGAGCACATTGTTGGAGAATTGATGAAAAGCTTTAAACTCCCTAGAAAACTAGATATTGATTTTACAGATAAACTTGTTAAAGAAAATGAAGAGCTTGGAGCTGTTTTGGCAGAAAATTTGCAAGGTGCACTTCCTGCCATTGCGCTGGATGGCCATCCAGCATTGTCTACTGCATATATGAATGACTGTGAACCGCTTCTGTGTTTTGCACAGCAGGTAAATGGTTATGGAAGTGCAGGAGATGTATTTTTAGGCATTTCCACAAGTGGTAATAGTAAGAATGTGTTATATGCAGCAATCACTGCACATGCAAAAGGCATGAATGTGATTGGTCTGACTGGTGCTAAAGACAGCAAACTAGAGCAGATGAGTGATGTATGTATCAAAGTTCCGCAGAATGAAACATATATGATTCAGGAATTGCATATGCCGGTGTACCATTGCCTGTGCTTAATGCTTGAATATGAATTTTTTGGGGAGAATTGATGTGATGAAAAAACAGGCACTGCTTAATACTTATATAAATAATGTAACAATGCCGGAAACTATTGCAGCTATCGAGCAGATGATTGAGGCTAATAAAAAATCCTATGTGGTTGCAATTAATGTCGATGTTGTGATGAAAATAGAGCAAGACCCATATCTAAAAAAAGTAGTGGACAATGCAGATATGGTTTTGGTGGATGGAAAACCTTTAGTTTGGATTTCAAAGATGCATGGAAAGCCTTTGAAGGCAAAAATTTCGGGATCTGATTTAGTTCCGGTGTTATGCGAAGTGGCGGCTGAAAAAGGTTACAAGATTTTTATCATTGGTGGAAAAGAAGGCATCGCAGAACAGGCCAAACAGAAACTGGAAACTAAGCATCCCAATATTAAAATCACTGGAACATATGCACCACCTTTTGGATTTGAAAAAAACGATGAAGAGCTTAATAAAATCAATCACATGATCTCTGAAGCACAGCCAGACTTGTTGATTGCGTGCTTTGGCTGTCCTAAACAGGAAAAGTGGATATATGAAAATATTGAAAAATATAGTGCTAAGGTGTCTGTTTGTGCGGGAGCTACGGTTGATTTTCTTGCTGGAAATGTAAAGCGTGCGCCACGTTGGATGAGTGAGCATGGCTTGGAATGGTTCTATCGTTTCTTGCAGGAACCAAAACGAATGTTTAAACGATACTTTGTTGACGATGTGAAAATTATAAGATTAATAAAAAAATACAGGTGAACAAATGGTGTTAGAAAAGCAAAATATCCTATTTATAGTTAGGACAATGGGATTGGGTGGTACTGAAAATGTTGTATTGCAATTATGTGAAATTTTGGCAGGAAGAGTAAACAAGATAGTAGTATGTTCGTCAGGTGGAGTTCATGAGTCGAAGCTTCAGACAATGGGAATCAAACATTATACGATCCAAGACGTTGCAAACAAAAATCCAGTGAGTATGCTGAGAATTTATAGTTCAATCAAATCTATAATAAAAAGAGAGAAGATTACAATAGTACATTCTCATCATCGAATGGCTGCTTTCTATGCCGAACTGGCAGCACCTAAAGGCGTTATTAAAGTTGCTAATGCGCATAATACTTTTCAAGATAAAAAGAAGTTAACACAATTTGCATATCATAATACAGAAATAATTGCAGTGGGAGAAATGGTTAGAGAAAATCTAACAGATTTTTTCAAGATTCCAGAAAATCAGGTAAGTGTGATACATAATGCGGTCAAACCTTTTGAAGGGGTCGTACAAAAAATATCAACCTTAGATATAGAAAAAAAAGAAGGACATATATTGATTGGTAATATTGGTAGGTTGTCTGAACAAAAAGGTATGAACTATTTTATTGATGCCGCTGAAATCGTTACGAGAAACCATCCGGAAGCACGATTTGTCATTGTAGGTGATGGTGAGTTGAAAGATCAGTTACATGAACGTGTTAAGAGTAAACATTTGCAGGATGTGTTTTTATTCCTAGGATATCGCAACGATATACAGAATGTTATTAGTCAGCTGGACTTTGTTGTTCTTAGTTCACTCTGGGAAGGATTGCCACTAACTCCTATTGAAGCGTATTCTGTTGGCAAAACAGTCATCGGAACTGCAGTTGATGGAACACAGGAAATAATTAGAACTGGAATTGATGGATATCTGGTTGAATCAAAAAATGCTACTCAAATTGCAGAGAAAATTGATGTATTGATCGAATATCCAGAAGTTCGGAAGAAAATGGAAGCACAGGCGATACGATGGTATCAGGCTGAATTTTCATTTGAAAAATTAAAAAAATCATATTTGCATTATTATGAAGGATTGCGAGAAAACTGATGGATGAAATAAAAGTTTCTGTAATTGTACCTGCATACAATACAGAGGGATATATTGAACGAATGATAACATGTCTATTGAAGCAGACGTATACAAATTTGCAACTAATATTTATTGATGATGGATCAACAGATAAAACCGCAAAGATTATAAAGAGTTTTAAAGATCCACGAATTGAATACTATTATCAAAAAAATTCAGGTGTATCTGCTGCTAGGAATTTAGGACTAAATAAAGTAACTGGAGATAAAATTTTCTTTTTTGATTCGGATGATACGTTTGGGCCATGTCTTATCAAAGATTGTATTGAATATGTGAAAGCTAACGATGTTGAAAGCGTGCTTTACGGCTATGGAAATAAAATCAATGGGGAACTTACAGATGAACATGTATTTAAAATAGATGGGATATACCGTAATGATAGAATTTTGAATGAATTATTACCTGCATTTTTGGGGCATTCATTTGATGATGTGAATCAATGGTTGCGAGGCGAAAAGGGGCAAAGAGAAGGGAAAGAGCATACAGCGCTATGGCGAATTATGTTGGACGCATCAGTAGTTAAGGAAAACCAGATTTATTTTGATACTTCTCTTTGGCTAGGTGAAGATACAAAATTTATTAATACATATTTCCTTTATACACATTCAGTAGGAATACTGAAAAAGACATTATACTATTTAACGATTCGCGATGGTAGTGCAAATGTGACAAGCAACAGCAATCCGGTGTTTATGGCTCAAAATAAAGAAAAACTTATAGCTGCCCGAAGCGAAATTGATACTCTTGCTGCAATGCAAGGCGTAGATACGCATATATATTGGCAGGGCACCTTGGTGCTTTCGGCAGTCCAGTTGTCCCTTCGATTATCACACGATAAACGGGGGGTGGAAGATATTTCGGCAATATATGAGAAACAAAGATGTTCAGTGTGCAATTAAAGAATTTAAACCAGAAGTTATGACACTAAAATCTATACCATTTTTCTTATTGAAAATGAAATTGGGTGGAGTCTTGTATATGCTTTCAAAAATTACACCTAATAAGTTGATTAATAAATTTCTTTAGACCACAAAAGATTGGAGCGAATTAGAATTCTGATGGAGAACAAAACACATACAAAAAGCTTAGGAAATCAAATGTCCAAGCCAGTTAAGTGTATTTACTATGCAGTGACATTGTTTGGCAATGCAATCTGGAGTAAGATTCCGAGCCGCCATTTGCGAAAATGGTTTTTTCAGTTACTTGGGGCAAAAATGGGAAAAAAAACATTCCCGTGCCGCCGTGTGGAAATTCTTCTTCCGCAAGGTTTGAAATTAGGCGATGGAGTTGCAGTGGGCTGGTTTGCAGAGTTGGATGCACGCGGTGGTATTACAGTAGATCACGATACGAATATTTCTAGCCATGTAAAGATGATTACAGGAAGCCATGATATTGATGATCCAGACTTTACAGCAGATTTTAAACCCATTCATGTAGGTCATCATTGCTGGATTGGAACGGGCGCTACGATTTTGCAAGGTGTAAATATAGGTGATGGAGCGGTTATAGCAGCAGGGGCGGTTGTTACAAAGGATGTACCTTCTTATGAAATCTGGGGAGGGGTTCCTGCTAGATATATAAGGAAAAGAACAAACAATCTCAAGTACAAAATCGGAGAACCGCCCTTGTTTCATTAAGAAAATTTAAATGGAAAAGTTGGAAGAGATTGTTTCTGGCAGTGAAATCTATAAGGATTTATGTGAAGTTGTATATCTGTTATGACGCAAACGTTGAATATTAGGAGGTTAAAATGGATGCATTGGTAAGTGTGATTGTGCCTGTGTACAATGTTGAAAAATATTTACGGCAGTGTCTGGACAGTCTACTGAGACAAACGTATAAAAATATCGAGGTCATCATGGTAAATGATGGCTCAAAGGATTCTAGTGGAAAAATATGCGATGAATACGCAGAAAAATATGAAAATTTTCATGTGGTACATAAAAAAAATGCAGGACTTGGAATGGCTCGGAATACTGGGCTTGAGCATATTCATGGAGAATATGTTACTTTTTTAGATTCAGATGATTATCTGGAAGAAAATTGCATTGAAGTTCTGTATAAAAATCTTTTGCAATTCCGGGTTGACATGTGTAAAGGTGGGTTTAAACGAGTTGAGAATTCAGGCACGATTGTCTCAATACGTGAGTACGAGAATAAACTATATAAAGGAGCCTGTGCAAAACGGGAATTATTACCACGAATGATAGGAAGTTCACCTTCGCATCATGATAGTGTTGAAATGTGTGTGTGTGGAGCAATTTATAAAACTTCCTTAATAAAAGAATATGATTTGAAATTTGTATCAGAACGAGAATTTATCTCAGAAGATTTGGTATTTAATATTGATTATATGCAGCATGCAGATGGTGCTTGTACGATTGAAGCAGTGGGATATAATTATCGAATTAATCTAAAATCGTTGAGTACTAGTTATCGACCAGATCGATTTGAAGCGAGTAAACACTTTTATCTGGAGATGAAGAACAAACTTCAAGGATTAGGATATGGTAGAGAAACTATGTTTCGACTTGACCGAATGTTTTTCATTTATACGAGAATGTGTATAAGACAAGAAAAAAATGCGCAATCAAAAAAAGTGATAATGAAAATCAATTCAATTAAGCGTATGTGCACAGATTCTATATTGAATAGTGCGATAAAAGGATATCCAATAAATGAACTGGGAATAAAACAACGAGTTTTCTTGAAACTTATCTTTTATAGGTGGTCGTTATTATTGTATGTTCTGTCTTGTTTTAATGTTATTTGAATAGAGGAGTAATAGATGGGAAAAAAATGGGATGTCATAGATATTACAATGCTATGTCTTACATTCTATGAGCCACCAATTGTTCAGCATGAGGTATTTTTAGCATATAAATATGTTGTGATTGTAGCTTTATTTGTAAAATACTGTAAAGAAATCAAAGCTATTTGGAAAATAATTTTTCCAGCAATAATGTATGGGCTTGTAACATTGATTTCTACGGCGGCAAATGCAATGTCAATAAATACAGTAGTGGCTTCTTTTATATATGGAATGCAAATTGTGACAATATTTATTGTTTCACATAGAGCAATTAAAAGGCATGGTATATGTGTATTTATAAATTGGTTAACTTATATATTTGGATTCCTTGCAGTTTTGAGTGATTTACTGATGCTATTTGTAAATTATAATTTTTTGAATCCAAGTGAGGAGTATTTAATAGGAAATAAGTTTGTTATAGCATATGTCCATTGCTTTTGGACTGCATTAGTATTTTACAAATATAAGAAGGAAGATTTTCCATTTTTAAGGAAAGGAAAAATTAACTGCAAGAAATTAAAATGTGCAATCAAAAGCTTTGTTGTGGCAGTACTCTCGTTTTTCATATGTATGAAAGTTACAACTTCTACAGGAATGATTGCGGTTGTTGTATTGACTTTGTTAATGATAATGCCAACTAGAATACAGAAAATTCTATCATCAAATTATGCATTGATTGCAACTGCTGGAATTATGAATATTTTGAATTTTGGAACAGCACAATTGATGACAAATGTTCATGTGCAATATTTTATTCAAAATGTGTTAGGTAAATCGTCTACGCTTAATGGACGTTCACAAATTTGGGCGATAATATTTGAATTTATTAGAAAAAAAGTTTGGATTGGGTATGGATATTACAACGGAGTGATTGAAAAATATCTTGGCTATGGAAATCCACAGAATGGTGTTTTAAAAATACTATTAGACACAGGAATACTTGGATTATTGCTTTATGTCGCTTTGTTATTTATTATGTTGCAACCTTTAAATAGTAAAAAATTCGAGAACAACTTTTCAATGCTTGCTTTTTTATATGCTATGCTTGTAGCATCGTTAGTAGAAATTAATCTTACGCATATGATTGTTTTTATGTCATTGGCAATTATTGCGTTTGGGTGTGAAAGAAAGGAATGAATTCATGATAGTTGGTATTTTGTCAATGCAAAGAGTAATAAATTATGGCTCTTTTCTTCAAGCATATGCACTAAAGCGTGAACTTGAAAAAATGGGAAATGAAGTTAGATTTGTTGACATTGAAAGTAATACAGAAACAGATTTAAACAGGAAAAATAGATTTTTGGATATTTTAAATAAGTTCAAACTGGTTGATCACTATTTGATTCGAAGAATCGTAGATAGTAGAAAAAATCGTAAGCTCAATAAAACTATCCTTTATGCGCAGGAAAAATATCTTGGTCTGGATAAGTCGATAATGAGGAGCACGGAATGTAAAGCAGTTGTAATAGGAAGCGATGAAATTTTTAATTGTGATTCAAATAGTGTATGGGGAATTAAAGGACAACGGTTCGGAAATATAGAGAATGTGGATTTTTGTGTAAGTTATGCAGCTTCTTGTGGATATACTGGATTAGAGAATATTCGAGCTGAGGACAGAAAAACTATAGATAGTGGATTAAAAAGACTATTGCATATTTCAGTACGCGATAGAAATACATTCGACTTTGTTGAAGATATATCAGGAAGAATTGCAAATTATAATTTGGATCCCGTTTTAGTTTATGATTTTTATGAAGAAGTAAAAAATGGAGAAAATGAGGGGATTCCAACTGAACCATATATGGTTGTGTATGCATATCATAATCGAATAGATGATAAGAAAGAGATTAAAAGTATTCAAGAGTATGCAAGGAATAATGGTCTTAAAACTATCGCAATTGGTGGGTCCCTCCCCTGGTGTGATGAGTTTGCAATTTTGACACCTTTTCAAGTTCTTGCATATTTTAAGAATGCGAACTGCATAGTCACTGATACATTTCATGGAACTGTTATTGCAGCAAAATATAATAAGCCTGTTGCTGTTATAGTTAGAGATAGTAATTATAATAAATTGCAGGATCTTGTTGAACGCCTTCATATACAGCAGCATATTTATCATAAGGAAAACAATATTGATTCAATTTTGCAAATTAGAGATGACTATGATTTGTGTAATATGGAAATCAAAAAAGGAATTAAGGACACTCATGAATATTTAAAATTATGTGGTTTTTAAAGACCAAATTATATATTTAGTGAACTAGCAAAAATACATACTTATATCATAAGGTTATATTATCGGGAGAAAATTATCCCTGTCTGTATGATAATAAAATACTGCAGAATTGTTGGTTTTAAATAAACTGTTTAGAAGGCATTCAATACCAAATTTGCTTGCGTATTCTATAATGAGGAGAAAGTTGGCATTGGAGAATAAAATGCCTTCATCAAAAATTATTTTAAATTGCCAATTGCTTTCAAGGGCTAGGGAGTTTGTTTTATTCATAAAGGAACCCTATGTTTGGGCTTGTTAAGTTAAGACTTGAATACCTAAATTTTACCACAAATCGATGCTCTTTTTTCATTCACCAACACGTGAAAAGCAATATACAATTATACAGTAACTATGTGTGGCTTTCATCCAAGCTAACCGTTTTACTGTACATAATTTAGGATAAATAATGTAATTGAGTAGGGGGGGAGAAATTAGAGGATGGCAAAAAACAGAAGTGATTATTTAATTAAAAATACAATTATATTTACTATGGGAAATTTGGGATCAAAGCTAATATCATTTTTTTTGGTTCCATTATACACTTATGCGCTTACAGCAACTGAATATGGAGTAGTTGATCTTATTGTAACGGTTGGAACTGTTGCAGTTCCAGTTCTTACATTAAACATTTCTGAAGCAGTTATGCGGTTTGCATTGGATAAAGATGCTGATAAAAAGAAAATAACACAAATAGGAACAGGAATATTGATAATTGGGATGCTACTTGGTTTGTTGATTTTCCCAATATGTCATTCTTTTAATAAGATATCCCAATATTCAGAATTTGTTTACTTTTATGTTGTTGCTTTGTCAATGAGTCAGCTTTATTTGTGTGACTTGCGTGGAAAAGAACTTTTGGTCTATTATTCAATTGGAAATGTATTAAATACTTTTTTTATAGCTGCATTAAACATTCTGTTTCTTGTGGTATTGAAAGAAGGAATTGAGGGATATTTAAAAGCGTATATTATTGCCAATACACTTACTGCAATTTATGCAATTGTAGTAGGAAAAGGATATAAATCTTTTAATTTCTCAGAAATTGATAAAGGACTATTGGCAAGAATGGCCAAATACTCGATAGTATTAATTCCTAATTCGTTTATGTGGTGGATTATGAATTCTTCAGATCGTATTATGGTGTCCAGCATGATAAGTGTGGCTGCTAATGGAATTTATGCTGTTTCATATAAACTTCCTACGTTAGTGTCTACATTGACAACAATCTTTAATCAGGCATGGAGTTATTCAGCAATTCGTGAAGAGGGAACAGCGGATGAAAGCGAATATAATAATAAAATATTTAAAGTTTTAATCGGAATTGTGATGTTAACTGGAATAGGTATATTAACATTTGCAAAACCTTTTTTGAGTGTATATGTATCGAAAGAGTATTATATAGCGTGGAAGTATATGCCGTTTTTGACAGTGGGTTGCGTATATTTGACAATGGCAAGTTTTATGGCAACTAGTTATACAGTTCATAAAGATAGTTTTGGCTATCTTTTTTCTGGAATGTTTGGCGCAATATTTAACATTGTGATGAATTTTATTTTAATTCCTCTAATAGGTGTTTATGGTGCTGCAATTGCTACATGTATCAGCTATATTCTTGTATTTGTTTTCAGACTTTTTCATACAAGAAAGTATATTAAATATAATATAAAGAATAAAGAATTTTTGTTGGGTAGTATAATTCTATTTTTATCTGCTGCCTTAATGTATGTAGACAATTGGAGTGGATTCGGCTTGCAATGTTTCCTTTTGTTAGTTGTTATATGCCTGTTTTCGGATATCTGGTTGCCAATAGTAAGAAAAATGTTTCAATTAAAAAGGAGACAATGATATGATTACAGTATGTGAAAAAGGAAAATGCACTGGTTGTATGGAATGCATTGATATTTGTCCTAAAAATGCAATAAAAGTTATTGATTCATTGATAGAGTATAATGCGATAATTGATCCTGAACAATGTATTCAATGCAATGCGTGTCATAACGCATGTCAAAATAATACTAAACAAGTGTTAACGAGACCCATTTATTGGAAACAAGGATGGGCGCAAGACGATGCTGTTCGTATGCGCTCTTCATCTGGAGGAATAGCAGCAGCAATAGAACAGGGGTTTATTAAAGCTGGTGGGATAGTTTGCAGTTGTACATTTGATTTTGGAAGGTTTGCATTTGAGTTTGCTGAAACAGAGGATGAAGTAGGTAAATTTACGGGTTCAAAATATGTAAAAAGTAACCCGAAAGGTATATACAGAAAAATTTTAGAAAAACTCAAACTGGGGAGAAAAGTACTTTTTGTTGGTTTGCCGTGTCAGGTTTCTGCGATTAAGCAGTACACAAATAATCACAAAAACTTGTATACAATTGATTTGATTTGCCATGGAACTCCTTCACCACAGATTTTAGACAGTTTTTTGGCTGATTATGGAATTCGATTAAACGAAGCCCAAAGTATAAGATTTCGAGTGAAAGATAATTTTAAACTAGAACAGAATGGAAAGTGCTTTGCTGTTCCAACAACTATCGATAATTATTTGATGACATTTTTAAATTCGACAACATACACAGAGAATTGTTATCAGTGCCAATATGCCAGAATTGAAAGAACTGGTGATATCACACTTGGAGATTCATGGGGGAGTGAACTTGAAAAATGTATCCAGGATAAAGGAATCTCTTTGGTTCTCTGCCAAAATGAAAAGGGAAGAGAACTTATAAATGAATCAAATTTGACTCTTATAGACGTAGATTTGGCAAAAGCAATAGAAAGCAATCATCAGCTATATCAGCCATCACAGAAACCAAAGGAGCGTGAATTGCTTTTTAAAGAACTAAAAAAGGGTAGTGGTTTTAAGAAAGCTGTAAGAAGATGTTATCCTAAGAAATATTTTAAAAATGCTATAAAAACTTTTTTATATAATATTAATTTTTTTTTGGGGGGGGCAAAAGTCACTATCAAGTAGTAGTTATTATGGCTGCAAAGGGTAAAATGAAATAAACATTACGAATGCTAGTGAACTTGTATATAGCTATGACTCAAAAAGAAAATTGAATAACTTTAAAAACTTACAGGGACACATACTATAGACAAAAACTCATGAAAAGTTGTTTATCATGACCTCACAATAAAACGTTCTGTTCTTTGTATGCTGGAAATTATTGTTTATTTAGTATTATTTTTTATTGTGGATAATAACGCTATAGGAAACAAAAGTATTTGATGTTAGGTGAGGAATCTGAATTTAATGATAAAAAATATTAATATGGATAGTACTTTTTTGAAATTAGGTCAACGAAAATTCAAATAATATATTGGAAAGAACCAATCTAGGTAATACGGCATATACAGGAAAAAATGTGGAAGCATATGGCTTTTTCAAATGGCAAATAAATGCAGCGTGTTTGGAGAAAAAACACCGGAGATATTATAGTGGATTCGTAAAATGAATAAACTTGAATATGCTGAGAGAATAAAACATCATTTTGGAGAATAAAATATTAATGAATTTATTGATCTACAGTGTGAAGTATTACATAGTAGCTGCAGATAAATGAAAACAAGTGTGTTAGATGCTACCATTGTTTGAAGGTCTGTCTATATAAAGTAGCGAAAGAAGTATAATTGAGGAAAATAAAAATGAGCAAATACTTTGGAACAGACGGCTTCCGCGGTGAAGCCGGAATTACATTAACATCAGACCATGCGTATAAGGTTGGTCGTTTCTTAGGGTGGTATTATAATGCTCTGCGTGAGCGAAACGGTGATACCAACCCTGCTCGTATCGTGATCGGTAAGGATACTCGTCGCAGTTCCTATATGTTCGAGTACAGCCTAGTTGCTGGTCTGACAGCTTCTGGTGCAGACGCTTATCTTCTGCATGTTACCACCACTCCATCCGTGGCTTACATTGCCCGTGTGGATGATTTTGACTGTGGCATTATGATTTCTGCAAGCCACAATCCGTACTATGATAACGGTATCAAGCTGATCAACTGTTACGGTGAGAAGATGCCGGAAGAGACTTTGCTGCTGATAGAGGATTACCTTGATGGTAAGCTCCATGTGTTCGATAAGGATTGGCGGGAGCTGCCGTTTGCAAGCCGTGATCATGTTGGCTGTACGGTGGATTATGTGGCAGGCCGAAATCGTTACATGGGTTATCTGATTTCCTTAGGTATCTATTCTTTCAGAGGTGTCAAGGTTGGTCTGGACTGTGCGAATGGCAGCTCATGGAATATTGCGAAGTCTGTTTTTGATGCTCTTGGTGCAGATACCTATGTTATCAATAACCAGCCAAACGGTACCAATATCAATAACAATGCTGGATCTACCCATATCGAGGGACTGCAGAAGTTTGTTGTGGAGAAAGGTCTGGATGTTGGATTTGCCTATGATGGTGATGCAGACCGTTGCCTGTGCGTGGATGAGAAGGGTAATGTCATTACCGGTGATCATATCCTGTATATTTACGGCTGTTATATGAAAGAACGTGGTAAGCTGCTGAATAATACAGTTGTAACTACGGTTATGTCAAACTTTGGTTTGTATAAGGCGTTTGATGAGCAGGGTATTGGTTATGCCAAGACTGCTGTCGGTGATAAGTATGTTTACGAGTATATGGTGAAGAATGACTGCCGTATCGGTGGTGAACAGAGCGGGCATATTATTTTCTCCAAGTATGCCAGCACCGGCGATGGTATCCTGACCAGTCTGAAGATGATGGAAGTCATGCTGGCAAAGAAGAAGCCGATGAGTGAACTGACAGCACCGCTGAAGATCTATCCACAGGTGTTGGAAAATATCCGTGTGACCGATAAGAAGGCTGCACAGAATGATCCTGCTGTACAGGAAGCGGTGTCCAGGGTTGCAGAAGCACTGGGTGATACTGGCCGTATTCTTGTCCGTGAGTCCGGAACGGAGCCGGTCGTGCGTGTTATGGTTGAAGCACCGGACCATGATACCTGCCAGAAGTATGTTGATGAAGTGGTTAACGTAATTTACGAAAAGGGATATAAAGCATAAGGTCAATGACGACTCTGGGCAATCATCCAGAGCCGTTTTGCATAATAGGGAAGTATAATAGACGAGAGATTTAAATAACGGGAGGGATAAACCTATGTGTGGAATCGTTGGTTTTACAGGAAAGCGTCCGGCAGCACCGATCCTGCTGGACGGTCTGTCGAAACTGGAATATAGAGGATATGACTCAGCTGGACTGGCTGTCCGTGATGGAGAGGCGCTGGCAGAGGTCGTGAAGGCAAAGGGCCGTCTGACGAATCTGGTCGAGAAAACAGATGCAGGCAAAGCGTTAAAAGGAGCCTGTGGTATTGGACATACCCGCTGGGCTACCCATGGTGAGCCCAGCCAGATCAATGCACATCCTCATGTTTCTGGTAACTGCAGTAAATCAGGTTCCGGTGCTGTGGAGTCTGAGGTCGTTGGTGTACATAACGGCATCATTGAGAATTACACAGAATTGAAAGAGAAGTTGCTGAAGCATGGCTACACTTTTTATAGTCAGACCGATACAGAGGTGGTTGTTAAGCTGGTTGATTACTATTATAAAAAGTACAACCTTGGTCCCATTGATGCCATTGCGAAGACAATGGTCCGTGTTCGAGGTTCTTATGCTCTTGAGCTGATGTTTCGTGACTATCCGGGCGAGATCTGGGTGGCTCGTAAGGACAGTCCGATGATCATTGGTATCGCAGATGGTGAGACCTATGTGGCTTCCGATGTACCGGCAATCCTGAAATATACGAGAAATGTATATTATATCGGGAATCTTGAGTTTGCAAAGCTGACACCGGGCGAAGCTCATTTTTATGATCTGAATGGTGACGAGATTGAGAAGCAGACTACAGAAATCAAGTGGGATGCAGAGGCTGCTGAAAAGGGCGGCTTTGAGCATTTCATGATGAAAGAGATCCACGAGCAGCCGAAGGCTGTCCAGGATACCCTTAATTCCGTGATCAGGAATGGTGTGATCGACCTGTCCGGTGTGGAAATCAATGAGGATGAGATCAAGAGCTTTGAGCAGATCTATATTGTTGCCTGCGGTTCTGCATGGCATGTTGGTATGGCTGCTCAATATGTACTGGAGGATATGGCAGATATCCCGGTACGTGTGGAGCTTGCGTCAGAGTTCCGCTATCGTAAAATGCCGGTTGACCAGAAAGCTCTGGTGATCGTTGTCAGCCAGTCTGGTGAAACAGCAGATACACTGGCAGCACTGCGGCTTGCAAAGGAAAAGGGTATCGCCACGATGGCGATCGTCAATGTGGTTGGCAGCAGTATTGCCCGTGAAGCAGATAAGGTGTTCTACACACTTGCTGGTCCGGAGATCTCTGTTGCTACGACCAAGGCGTACAGCGCACAGCTTGTGGCTATGTACTGCCTGGCTGTTCAGTTTGCAAAAGTCAGAGGAAAGATCACAGACGAGCAGTATGGCTACTATATTTCTGAGCTGCAGACCATTCCGGAGAAGATGCAGAAGGTCCTGGAAGATAAAGAACGTATCCAGTGGTTTGCTGCTAAGTATGCCAATGCCCATGATGTATTCTTTGTGGGCCGTGGTATTGACTATGCAGTTTGTCTGGAGGGCAGTTTGAAGTTGAAGGAAATCAGCTATATCCATTCTGAAGCATACGCAGCAGGTGAGCTGAAACATGGCACGATCAGTCTGATCGAGCAGGGAACGCTGGTCATTGGTGTATTGACTCAGAGCGGACTGTATGAGAAGACTGTAAGCAATATGTTAGAATGCAAGAGCCGCGGATCCTACCTGATGGGGCTGACTACATATGGCAAATACGAGATCGAGGATCAGGTGAACTTCACTGTGTATGTGCCGAAGGTAGATGAGCATTTCGTGGGCAGCTTGGCAGTGATTCCTCTGCAGCTTCTGGGCTATTATGTTTCTGTTGCAAAGGGTCTGGATGTCGATAAGCCGAGAAATCTTGCAAAGAGTGTTACAGTGGAGTAAAAAATACGTGTATAAGGCTGGTTTATTTGCAGATTTATGATATACTAAAACATGTGTGAAAAACTGAAATAAAAATAATGCCGTGTGTGAAACACATGCTCCTTCAGAGCTAAAGCACACACGGTATATTTTAAAAACCGCTATATAGTTTATAACGAAAATAAGACAAACTAAAAAGGAGCACCCAAAAATGAACTTATCTAAAATACACCACATCGCCATCATCGTATCCAACTACGAATCCGCAAAGGATTTCTACGTAAACAAGCTTGGCTTTTCCATCATCAGAGAAAACTATCGTGCGGAGCGTAAGGACTGGAAGCTGGATCTGCGTGTGGATGAGCACACGGAGCTGGAGATTTTTGCAGAACCAAATCCACCGAAGCGGGTGAGTCGTCCGGAGGCTTGTGGTCTGCGTCATCTTGCTTTTTGTGTGGAGAGTGTGGAGCAGACGGTGAAAGAGCTGGCGGAGGTCGGGATCGAATGTGAGCCGATCCGTGTGGATGATTTTACCGGCAAGAAGATGACATTTTTTCATGACCCGGACGGACTGCCGCTGGAGCTGCATGAGTAAGGGGAGATGGAACAAATGATATTTCGTAAGGCAGTAAAAGAGGATTTTGACAACATAAAATCTCTGTACTGGGAGCTGATCGATCAGGAGCAGGGTGATCCATCGTTTCCACATTGGAAGAAAGGTATCCATCCTTCTGATGAAATGCTGCATAACAGTATTGGTAAGGAGGAACTGTATGTACTGGCAGATGGCGGCGAGATGACCTTCAAAATGTATGAGCTGGTTTTGTAATCTATGGGTGAGAAAAGAGCGTATAAACCAAGAAGGCCCGGAGGTGGCCGCAGGAAATCTAAGCCGGAGTATGATGCCGGGAAGATCCTTAAGGAGTTGATGGATTCGTCTGTTGTGCTTTATGATGCCGGGATGTCTTTGCAGGCCATTGCAGATGAGCTGGGGCTGAACCCGATCAAGGTTCGGAAGCTGCTTATCACGGCCGGTGTGTATGCATCGGATGTGGCGGAGAAGGTGCAGGTGACCTTTGATGATTTCAGAAAAACACAGGATCATAAAGCTGCTGTCCTTTCAACTGCAAATGCTCTTGGCCTGTCCAGGTCCTCTGTTACTTCATATCTTCCGTACAAAAAGGGTGTGTATTTTCCAGGTACAGCACCGGCAGATAAGATCAGTGTTGGAGCTGAACGGCAGCGGAGGTACAGAGCGATGAAGCGGTGGAGGAATGCCACAACAGAAGAAGGATCAGCAGATGTTCGTATAACAGCGAGATCAAAATGAAATAATGGTTGACAGAACCGGGAAAGAACGTACTGTTCGAGTGGGATTTGCATATGTTGCATGAAGTAAAACAGCCATCAACTTGTTATTTGCTCTGTGAAATGATAAAATCAAAATAAAACAGGTGAGTTGTAACCTCGTGCTTGAGGAACAGCTTCAGAAAGGAGTCTGAATAGCATGGGAAGATTTGTGAACCCGGACAACAGTGCATTTCAGGTTGCTCTTAACTCCAGAATATATGTGGATAAGACTGGCCTGATCGAGTACACAAACCGATGAGGTAAAGCGTTGGTATGATGGATATCTGCTGAATGGTCATCAGGTTTATAATCCGCGAGCAGTTGTCGGCGTGATGCTTCGAGGTGAATTTAAGAGCTATTGGTCAGAAACAGCTTCTTATGACGCAATTGTTCCGCTGATCAACATGAATTATGGCGGCTTGAAAACAGCTATTATTGAAATGATCTCTGGCGCAGAGGTTAAAGTAAACACAGCAACCTTTAAGAACGATACAGTAAGCATCAAAAGCAAGGATGATGTGTTAACCTACATGATTCACCTGGGCTATTTTGGATATAACCCCAAATTAAAGACTGCCTTTGTGCCGAACGAAGAGATTCGACAAGAACTTACAGCTGCTGTTGAAAGGAACATCAATGTTTAATTGAAAAATATGAAAAAGAGTGACTTTGGAACATAATTGTATAATAAAAAAACACAAAATACAAAGACTGCCGCAGGTTTCACGCCTGCGGCATTTTGCAGTTTGTACAAAAAACACAGAAAATATATTGGAAAAAGAGCGGGAAAAGGGTATAATGTCAGAGAAAGTGTGATTGATAAAATACAGACGATTTTTTTCTGCTTTGTCAGATCATAAATAAGTGGGGCGGAGGATGTAACAATGGAACAGCAGCATATGTTTACTAATCGGATGATCCGTAATCTTCTGGTGCCGGTAGTTCTGGAACAGATTTTGAATTCGATAATGGGAACCGCAGATACCATGATGGTCAGCAATGTGGGATCTGCGGCTCTTTCTGCGGTATCGCTGGTGGATTCCATCAATGTGCTTCTGATCCAGGCTTTTTCGGCGCTGGCAGCGGGAGGCGCCATTGTCTGCGCCCAGTATATTGGACAGAGGAATTATGAGAAGGCGAACATGTCTGCCAGACAGGTGCTTTTTATCATCACAGCGATCTCTGTAGTGGTATCTGCAGTCTGTCTGATCTTTCAGAAGCCGCTTTTGAGGCTGATCTTCGGTGCGGTGGATGCGGATGTTATGCGTGCATCGGAAACCTATTTCTTTTTCACGGCACTGTCATTCCCCTTTATTGCGGCTTATGATTCTGCGGCTTCGATCTTTCGTGCCCAGGAGAATACCAAGGGGCCTATGACCATCTCCATGATCTCCAATATCATGAACATTGGCGGAAACGCGGTTCTGATCTGGGTTTTCCACCTTGGTGTTGCAGGAGCGGCGATCTCCACACTGGTTTCCCGTATTTTCTGTGCAGTGGTTGTTCTCTGGCAGCTGCGTAAGGATCGTCAGCCTGTCGTTGTGAGGGATTACCTGAAGATCCGTCCGGACTGGAGTATGATCGGACGTATCCTGGGACTTGGGATCCCTTCGGGAATTGAGAACAGTATGTTTCAGCTTGGAAAGCTTGCCATCCAGTCTACGGTTTCCACACTGGGAACAGCAGCCATCGCAGCGCAGGCAATGACCAATATCCTTGAGAACCTGAATGGTATCGCGGCCATCGGAGTAGGTGTGGGCCTGATGACCATCGTAGGCCAGTGTCTTGGTGCCGGCCGCAAGGATGAGGCGGTCTATTACATAAAAAAACTCTGCGTCATTGCAGAGGCAGTTATTATCGTAAGCTGTCTGATCGTGTATGTTTTGGTCAGACCGGTGACGATCCTTGGCGGAATGGAGAGTACCAGTGCAGAAATGTGCATCCACATGATCACATGGATCACCATCGTAAAGCCTGTGGTATGGACAATGGCGTTCGTGCCGGGGTATGGTCTTCGTGCAGCCGGTGATGTGAAGTTTTCCATGATCACCTCCTGCTGTACCATGTGGGCATGCAGGTTCTGCCTCTGTGTTTTCCTGATCCGTGTCCTGGGCTTCGGGCCTATGGGTGTCTGGATCGGAATGTTTGCAGACTGGACTGTCCGTGGGATCATTTTTACTTGGCGTTTCCACAGCCGCAAATGGCTGGAGCACAAGGTAATCTGAAAAGGAGGGCATCGTATATATGAAGAATGGACTGGAAGACCAGTATGTCATAAAAAACAACAAGCGCCTCCGTTATGGCTACACAACAGGCTCCTGTGCAGCCGGGGCAGCCAGGGGTGCAGTCCGGATGCTGCTCTCGGGAGAGACTCTTTCTGAGGTAGAGCTTGATACCCCAAAGGGGATCACCCTCACATTACAGCTTCACGATATTACCCGGGGCGAAACCTATGTCTCCTGTGCTGTACAGAAGGATGCAGGGGATGATCCGGATACCACCAACGGGATCCTGGTCTATGTAAAAGCGGAGAAGTTTTCTATCTCAGCGGCAGAACAGGCCGGGCAGCAGCAGAAAACAGAGAAATCCCGGCCTCAGATCATCCTGGACGGAGGGATCGGTGTGGGGCGTGTCACCAAGCCGGGACTTTCCCAGAACGTGGGCGAGGCGGCCATCAATCCGGTTCCCAGAGCCATGATCCTGCGGGAAGCCGAAGAGGCGGCCCAGGAATATGACTACGAGGGCGGTCTGAAGCTTACCGTATCCGTCCCCCAGGGGGAGGAGATCGCGAAGAAAACTTTTAATCCCCGTCTTGGCATTCTTGGCGGGATCTCCATACTTGGAACCAGCGGGATCGTAGAGCCCATGAGTGAGAAGGCTCTGATCGAAAGCATCCATGTGGAGATGAAGCAGCATTTCTGCCAGGGAGAAGATTTTATCCTGGTGACACCGGGGAATTACGGTGCGGATTATCTCAGGGAGCATATGTCCATTCCCTTTGAGAACAATATCAAGTGCAGCAATTATGTAGGAGAGACCATTGACATGGCCATTGATATGGGCGTAAAGGGCATTCTTTTTGTGGCTCATATCGGTAAGTTTGTAAAGGTTGCCGCCGGGATCATGAATACCCATTCCCACTGTGCTGACGGAAGGATGGAGGTTCTCTGTGCAAGTGCCATCCGTGCAGGGGGCTCTCTGGAATGTGCCAGAGAGATTCTGGAGGCGGGGACTACCGATGAGGCGCTGGCTGTTCTTGACAGCTATGGTATCCTAAAAGAGACTATGGCTGTGGTCATGGAGAAGATCCAGTTTTATCTGGACCACAGATCCTATGAGCAGATCCTTCTGGGTGCTGTGGTGTTTTCCAATGTATACGGACTGCTGGGGCAGACCCGGGATGCAGAGGAGCTGATCCATAAGATACAGGAGCAGGCAGTCGGGGTGAATGATATTTCATGACAGGAAACCCCAGTCCGGATGGAATTTTTTAAATTTCAGGACAAAATTTGATATAAATAACAGACAGGTTTTATCCTGTCTGGAAAATATAGTTAGGAGGAAAGAAATATGGCAGGTAAATTATATGGTGTAGGTGTAGGACCGGGAGATCCGGAGCTTCTTACCTTAAAAGCACTTCGTCTTGTAAAGGAGGCAGAGGTGATCGCACTTCCGGGACAGGTTCCGGAGGATACGGTAGCGTTTAAGATCGTGGAGGGGGCTTATCCGGAGCTTGGAAAGAAGGAGCTTCTTGCAGTTCCTTTTCCAATGTCCAAGGATCCTGAGGTGCTGAAAAGCTATCACGATGCAGGAGCAGAAAAAGTCAAGGCTGTCCTGGACCAGGGGAAAGATGTGGTATTTCTCACACTGGGAGATCCTACCGTGTATTCCACATATCTCTATATCCATCACAGACTTGTGGCTCAGGGCTATGAGACGGAGATCGTCTGTGGCATCACATCCTTCTGTGCAGTTTCCGCCCGTCTGAACACCGGACTTGTGGAGAAGGCAGAGCCTCTTCACGTGATCCCGGCTTCCTATCAGATCGAGGATGCGCTGAAGCTTTCCGGTACCAAGGTCCTTATGAAGGCCGGAAAGAAAATGAAGGATGTGAAGGCGGAGCTTCTTTCCCAGGGGGCAGAGGCCATGATGATCGAAAACTGCGGAATGCCGGACGAAAAGATCTACCGGACCGTGGAGGAGATCCCTGAGGATGCAGGATATTATTCCCTGATCATTATCAAAGAAAACAAAGACAGAAGAGAGGAATAGATTATGGTACATTTTGTAGGAGCAGGTCCGGGAGCACCGGATCTTATTACAGTAAGAGGTAAACAGTATCTGGAAGAGGCAGATGTGATCATCTATGCGGGATCTCTTGTAAATCCCCAGCTTCTGGAGTATTCCAAGGATGTGTGCACCATCCATAACAGTGCAAAGATGACCCTTGAGGAAGTGATCTCTGTTATGGAGAGAGCAGAGGCTGAAGGTAAGATGACCGTTCGTCTCCACACCGGCGATCCATGTATCTATGGTGCGATCCGTGAGCAGATGGATATCCTGGATGAAAAGGGAATCCCCTATGATTCCTGCCCGGGTGTCAGTGCCTTCTGCGGAGCTGCATCTGCACTGAACCTGGAGTATACACTTCCGGATATTTCCCAGAGTGTGATCATCACAAGAATGGAAGGAAGGACACCGGTGCCGGCAAAAGAGAGCATTCAGTCCTTTGCCGCTCATAATGCCACTATGGTTATTTTCCTCAGTACAGGTATGCTGGAGGAGCTGAGCCGCAGACTGGTGGAGGGCGGATACCGTGAGGATACACCGGCTGCCATCGTCTACAAGGCAACCTGGCCCGATGAGAAGAAGTTTATCTGTACAGTGGGTACTCTGGCGCAGACAGCAAAAGAGAACAAGATCACAAAAACAGCTCTTATGCTGGTAGGCGATGCGGTCAATGCTGCAAGCTATGACAGATCCAAGCTGTATGATCCGGGCTTTACCACAGAGTTCCGTGAGGCTACGAAATAAAATATGAACATTTCCATCATTTGCTTCAGTATGACAGGGCTGGAGACAGGGGAAAGGCTTCAGAGGGCTCTGGAAAAAGAGGGTGAGAATGTCACCCTTGCAAAAAAGAGCCGGTACCTTCCGGATCCGATCTCTGTTTCCACCTCCCAGTGGGCAGGGGAACAGTTCCAGGCAGGAAAAGAGGGCGTGATCTTTGTTGGTGCCTGCGGGATCGCAGTGCGCAGTATCGCACCTTACATTGCCGGAAAAAAGACGGATCCGGCTGTGCTGGTGATTGATGAGTGCGGAAAATTTGTCATTGCTCTTCTTTCCGGACATCTGGGCGGAGCCAATGAGCTGGCTCTTCGCTGTGCCGGATATCTTAAGGCGGTGCCGGTTGTGACAACAGCCACAGATCTTCACAGCCGTTTTGCAGTGGATGTTTTTGCAAAAAAGAATGGCTGTGCTATTTTTCATATGAAGGCTGCAAAGGAGGCTTCTGCGGCCCTTCTTGCGGGAGAGAGCGTTGGCTTTTACAGTGAGTTTCCATGGGACGGGGAGCTGCCGGAGGGTCTGGTGCTTTGCGGGAAGGACGGAAGGCTCTCAGCTGCAGCGGATCCGGAGAAGGGTGAGATAGCCGGTGAGGCACCGGAAACAGGTATTGCGGTGACGATCCACAGAGGCTGCCTGCCCTTTAAAAATACAGTCCATGTGGTGCCGCCCGCTGCAGTTCTGGGAATGGGCTGCCGCAGGGGAAAGGATGCAGCCTCCATCCGGAAGGCGGCAGAGGAATGTCTGAAGGGATCAGATGTTTACAGAGAAGCACTGAGAGCCATTGCCAGTATCGATCTGAAGAAAGAAGAGGTGGGACTTCTTTCTCTGGCAGAAGCCTGGCAGCTTCCGTTTCTGACCTTTACAGAGGAAGAGCTGAAGGCAGTGCAGGGTGAATTTACCCCGTCACAATTTGTAAAAAAGATAACAGGTGTAGAGAATGTCTGTGAGAGAAGCGCGGTTCTGGGTTGCGGACAGGGTACACTGATCAGAAAAAAAACAGGCCGGGACGGTGTGACCACCGCCCTTGCAGCCGGAAATCGGAGGATACGTTTTGAGTAAGATTTATGTTGTAGGAATTGGCCCGGGTGCGTATGACCAGATGACTGGAAGAGCGATCCGTGCATTAAATGAAAGTGATGTGATCATCGGTTACACGGTGTATGTGGATCTTGTAAAGGAGTATTTTGCAGGCAAAGAGTTCATGACCACACCGATGAAAAAAGAGGTAGACCGCTGTGTACTTGCTTTTGACGAGGCAAAAAAAGGAAAAACCGTTTCCATGATCTGCAGTGGTGACGCCGGTGTCTATGGCATGGCAGGTCTGATGTATGAGGTGGGAGAAAACTATCCGGATGTGGAGCTGACCATTATCCCGGGTGTGACAGCAGCCACAGGCGGCGCCGCAGTGCTGGGTGCACCGCTGATCCATGATTTCTGCCTAATCAGCTTAAGTGATCTTCTGACTCCGTGGGAGAAGATCGAGGCAAGGCTTCTGGCAGCAGCACAGGCGGATTTTGTGGTATGCCTTTACAATCCGTCCAGCAGAAAACGTAAGGATTATCTTCAGAAGGCTTGTGATCTGATGATGAAATACAAGTCCCCGGATACTGTCTGCGGCACGGTTGCCCAGATCGCACGTGACGGCGAGACGGCACAGGTTATGACACTGAAGGAGCTCCGTGATACAGAAGTGGATATGTTTACTACCGTATTTGTGGGAAATTCACAGACTAAGAATGTAAACGGCAAGATGGTAACACCAAGGGGATATAAGAATGTATAAAGCCATTGTTTTTGCAGGGACCACCGAGGGCTATGCGCTCTGTGAGTTCCTTGCGGAAAATCATGTTCCGGTTTATGCCTGTGCAGCTACGGAATATGGCGGCTCCCTTCTGAAGGAAAATGAATTTCTCCATGTCAGCGCCGGAAGGCTGAAAACCGAAGATATGGAGGAGCTTTTCCGAAGGGAAGCGCCGGAGATCGTTCTGGACGCCACTCATCCCTATGCAGCAGAGGTGACAAAAAATATCCGGACTGCCTGTGAGAACGGAAGCATTCGCTATCAGCGTGTCCTTCGCCCGGAGGGGGAGAAGAACAGGGAAGCCATCTATGTGGAAAGCACGGAGAAGGCGGCAGAGCTTCTTTCCGGTACAGAGGGGAACATTTTTCTTACCACAGGAAGCAAGGAGCTGTCTAAATTTACAGTGATCCCGGATTACCAGGAGAGGCTTTTTGCCCGGGTGCTGTCCATCCCTTCCGTGATCAGCTCCTGCGCGGAGCTGGGGATCGAGGGAAAGCATCTCATCGGTATGCAGGGGCCATTTTCCACAGAGATCAACGAAGCCATGCTTCGACAGTTTCAGTGCAGCTATCTGGTCACCAAGGATACCGGTCTGGCAGGTGGATTCCCGGAAAAGATGGAGGCCTGTCAGCGCTGCGGCGTCACACCTGTGATCATCGGAAGACCTTTGCAGGAGGAGGGGCTGTCCCTGCCGGAAGCAAGGGTATTTCTGGCAAAGTTGTTCGGCCTTACCCTGTCACAGAGGGTTTCTCTTGTAGGCATCGGCATGGGTGCGGAAAAAACCCTGACTTTGGAAGGAAAGAAGGCCTTTGATGAGGCGGAGCTTCTGATCGGTGCAAAGCGTATGACAGATGCCGTACAGAGGCCGGGGCAGATGGTTCTCCATGAGTACCGCAGTGATAAGATCGTGGAGTATATCAAGACACATCCACAGTACCGTACCGTAGCCATTGCCCTTTCCGGCGATGTGGGCTTCTACAGCGGCGCAAGGAAGCTGATCGATCTTCTGGATGGTGATGTCCAGGTGATCTGCGGGATTTCTTCCGTTGTTTATTTTATGGCGAAGATCGGTCTTTCCTGGGATGATGCCAGAATCGTCAGCGCTCATGGAAGAGACTGCAATCTGATTGCCCTGATCCGGCATAACCCCAAGGTTTTTTCCATTCTGGGAACAGAGGATGGGGTGGCTCGTCTGGCTTCTCGTCTGGTTGCGTATGGAATGGGTGATGTGACCCTTTATGTGGGTGAAAATCTTTCCTACGAAAATGAAAAGATCTTTCATGCCAGTGCAGCAGATCTTACAGAATACCGGGGTGATGCGTTAAGCGTGGTAACTGCGTGCAATGAAAAGGCACTACCTTTGCCCGCAGTTCACGGGATCTGTGATGAGGAATTTCTTCGTGGGAAGGCGCCTATGACAAAGGAAGAGGTGCGTACGGTTTCTCTGTCCAAGCTTCGTCTTCAGGAGGATTCTGTCTGCTATGATGTGGGAGCGGGCACAGGCTCGGTTTCTGTTGAGATGGCGCTTCGTGCCTGGAAGGGGCAGGTCTATGCCATCGAAAAAAAGGAGGATGCCCTTGCTCTTCTGAAGGAGAACAGGCGGAAATTTGCCACAGACAATCTGGAGATCGTGCCTGGTACTGCACCGGAAGCGATGGTGGAACTGCCTGTTCCGACACATGCCTTTATCGGCGGGTCCTCCGGAAACATGAACGAGATCATCCGGCTTCTTCTGGAGAAAAATCCAAAAGTACGGATCGTGATCAACTGCATCACCCTAGAGACGGTGACGGAAGCCATGAATGCCATACGAGATTTCAGCCTGACGGATGTGGATATCGTACAGTTGTCTGCGGCAAGATCCAAATCTATCGGAAGGTATCATATGATGATGGGTGAGAATCCGATCTATATCATTTCCTGCAGCGGAAGAGGGGAGGAGATTTAGGTGAAGATCCCGAGAATACTTCTTGCGGCAGGTGCCAGCGGAAGCGGAAAAACCCTGATCACCTGCGGGCTGCTTCAGGCGCTGGTGAACCGTGGCCTTAAGGTGGCTTCTTTTAAATGCGGCCCGGATTACATAGATCCTATGTTCCACAGCCGTGTGATCGGTACAAGATCCCGAAACCTGGATACGTTTTTTACAGATGGAGACAGAACCCGGTATCTTCTGGCAAAGAACGCATCGGACTGTGAGATCGCAGTGATGGAGGGAGTCATGGGGTATTATGACGGTGTAGGAGGGATTACCTCCAGAGCCAGCGCCTATGATCTGGCCTCCACCACAGATACACCGGTGATCCTGATCGTAAACAGCCGTGGCATGAGTGTTTCCCTGGCTGCCTATGTAAAGGGCTTTCTGGAATACAAAAAGGACAGTCATATCTGCGGCGTGATCTTTAACCAGATGTCTCCCATGCTGTATCCCAGGATGAAGAAGCTTCTGGAAGAGGAGCTTTCCGTAAAGGTGCTGGGATATGTTCCGAAGGTGGAGGACTGTGTGATCGAAAGCCGTCATCTGGGGCTGGTGCTTCCGGAGGAGATTCCGGAGCTGAAAAGCCGTCTGCAGAAGCTTTCCGAGGTACTGGAGAAAACCCTGGATATCGATGGGATCCTGGAGCTTGCAGGGGAAGCACCGGAGCTTGCGGCACCGGAGACGGAAATGCTGATACAGAAGGATACTGCCTTCGGATACCGTACAGAGGAAAAGGTGCGGATCGGTGTGGCGGATGATGAAGCCTTCTGCTTTTTCTATGCGGATAATTTAAATCTTCTGGAGCAGATGGGAGCGGAGCTGGTACGTTTTTCCCCCATTCATGACAGAGAGCTTCCGGAGGATCTGGACGGGCTTCTTTTAAGCGGCGGTTACCCGGAATTAAACGGGGAGGCGCTGGAAGAAAATCAGGAAATGTGCACCCGGATCCGAGAAGCCATCCGTGACGGAATGCCCTGTCTGGCAGAGTGCGGCGGATTCATGTATCTTCATCAGGAGATGGAGGATATGGAAGGAAAGCAGCGCAGAGTCTGCGGGGTGATCCCTGGAAAGGCTTACCGCACACCGAAGCTGAATCGGTTCGGCTATATCACCCTTACGGAAAAACAGGATTCCGGACTTGGTGAGATCCCGGCTCATGA
>JABLTP010064082.1_pt1 | contig 40369 bp, 28 predicted proteins | sample 7160111 | NCBI WGS metagenome assembly JABLTP01 (sample SAMN14651227, study PRJNA627086) | human gut metagenome | isolation source: feces | host: Homo sapiens
AGTAGTGGTGGTATGGACCCACCCTGAATCTACGGGGCCCAGGCTCCGCCATCAGATGCTTGGTAATTTAATTGCCGAGTAGTTCACTACTATTTAGTTTAATATGTTTATTTATAACAGGAATATCTGTTGTGTCTGCTGACGATGCCGTTTATTCCACTGTCGGAGGAACCTGGGTTAAGGTTAATGAAAAAACATGGACGATGGACAAAGACGGGGACGGCAAAACTGATGTCACTCTGATTAAAGAAGGTGACGAATGGAGATACATTTTTAATGTTGCAGACGATTCATCAATGTATTACGGATGGGAGACAGATATCCCGGACGGATATCAGGTTGAAAACGGATATGGAACAAAAGAAAATCCGGCAGTAAGCATCCAGTATGCACATACTCCCAATATTGATAACGACGGGGTGCAAAACGGAAATTACACGGGCGGGGTTGACACAAATAAAGTTTTCTCAGTTCCCGGCTCTTCCACAATAATGATGAAACTGACGGCTGACCTGGCTGCTGGAGACTATCTTGTTATCTGGACCTGAAGCCATCCGGATTATACGGCAGCAGGAGATACTGCAAAAGGAACAAAAATAACTGGAAAAGTAGATACAAAAGAATATGCATTCAATGACAATACAATCACGCTTGGATTTCATTCAGAAAAAGACGGCGAAAAAGGTTATGGATATTATGCTGTTATCAACAGCGATAAGAACCAGAATGGCCTTATGGCAACAAATGTGGCTACAGATGAACCGATTCCTGACACAGGAAATTTAATCGTTACTAAAAAAGTAACAGAATCCGACGGAACAGAATCAACAGATAATAATGTGTTTAAGTTTGATATTGAATTCACATCAGACAACGCTGGCACGACCGCAGCCCTTGCAGAAAAAAAGGATTATGGCGATGTGACTGTAGAAAACGGTAAAGGTTCTTTTTATCTTTCAAACGGACAACAGGTGAAAATGACAGGCCTTCCAGCCGGAATTTCCTATAAAATTACTGAAGCAGAAAATACAGATTATGAAGTTTCCTGGACTGCAGATTCCGGAGTCATCACGAAAGACGCCGAGACAACAGCAATATGTGTAAATAAAAAGAAACCAAAAGAAGAAGTAAAAAGACAATCTTTAACAGTAAAAAAAGAAGTAAAAGAGGCAAAAAACGGAGCAGAGGAAAGCTTTGTATTCCATGCAGCATTTGAAGGACTGGAAGAAAATGCAGAATATAAATACAAAAAAGGAGAAGCAGAAACGGTCTTCTCTTCTGATGAAACTGGTGCTGCAGATGTTTCTTTTGAACTGAAAGATAAAGAATCCGTCATCTTTGAAGGACTCCCAGTGGGAAGCAAATATCAGATAACAGAAGATGGGAATAGTTATGCCGCATCTTATGAACTCACTGATTTTGTGAATGCGGTGCAGCAGAAACAGAATAACGATGAAGTAAACAAATCATTATCAACTGGAACAGAAATCGTTGATGCAGATGAAAATGCAGTTGTTACATTCATCAATACCGGAAAAGAACCTGATGTTCCGGAGACAAAAACAACAAAAATAAGAATCAAAAAAGTATGGAGCGATAACGAATCAAAAACAAGACCGGCTACATTCGATAAATTCCTGGTTATGGACAGTCAGGCAAACGTACCGAATGCTACATTCTCTTATGCAGTAACAGCAGGTAATGCAAAAGCTTACAGTGTTGCAGACAAAAAATTCCAGGTTCTCGCTGGTGTTGATGCAGACAAAATCACAATGGCAGGCGTTGGTGAAGGCGCAGAAGCAAATAAAATCGTGTTCAAGCAGGGCGATGGCTCCGATACACACGATACAACAAAAGATAAGTATGTAAAAGACCTTGCAGCTGGAAAGAAATATGCACTGAAAACTGCTACACTTGACTTTTCTAAAGTACAGTTTACAGAACCAGGCGTTTACCGCTATGTTATCACAGAGTCCGGTACAAACCAGGCTATCACAAATGACGCTGACCTTACAAGAGTCCTTGATGTGTATGTAAACGATGCTTCTACAGATACAGATGGCGCACTTACAAAGAAACTGACAATCGCAGGATATGTCCTTCATTCTAATGAGAACGACGAGCCAGATGTTGCAGCAGGTGCAGATTTCGGTTCCGCAGGTGCTTATGTAGCAACAAAATCCCAGGGCTTCACAAACAGCTATGATACATCTGACCTGACATTGAGAAAACAGGTTACTGGTAACCAGGCTTCCCGTGATAAGTACTTCGAGTTTACTCTGAACATTGACAAAGCTCAGCCAAATACAAAATACGATGTTGTTATTGATGATGCAGACGCTACATCTAAAGCAAATGCTGCTACAATTGATGCAAATGCTGGACAGGCTAACGTTACATCTATCACAACAGACGGTGCTGGTAAAGCAACACAGAAATTCTATCTGCAGCATGGCCAGCAGATTACAGTACAGGGTCTTGCAAAAGATACAACATACGCTGTAACAGAGAATACAGAAGATTACAAATCCACAGCAAACACAGCAGCCGCTCCGGTTGTAGATGTTAAAGCAGATACAATCTCCGCAGAAGTTAACGGAACAATTGCTTCCAAAGACCTTACAACTGGTTACCTGAATACACGTGATGGTGTTATCCCAACTGGTGTTATTATGGCGGTTGCCCCGTTTGCAGTTGTAACTATTCTTGGTGGTGCCGGCGTTGTAACTATGGTAATGAAGAAAAACAAGAAAGAGGACGAGTAATCCGCTCTGATTGAGCTTTCCAGCGGCGCCACTCGGTGCAACCGCCTCAGTCACTCGCGAGCTTAGCTCGCGGTGACTTGGCTGTCGCTCCGTTCGCAGTCGTTACACTCCTTGGCGGTGCTGGCGTTGTAACTACGGCGCTTCCAAAGAAGCGTCGGGCGCTGACGGATTTTCCGTCAGACGCTGGTAATGAAGAAAAACAAGAAAGAGGATGAGTAATCTTTTCTGATTAATTTTAACTTTACGGCTCCGGCGAGCCTTCGGCTCGCCTCCACAGCCGTACATAGCATTTAAGAAAGGCGGTGTCAAAAATTCCAAAAAAAGAACCCAAAAAAGACGAAAAAGTAACCCCGGAAAACGAAAAAAGCGAAGCTAAAAAAAAGAAGAAGCGGTTACATCCGTTAATAAAACTTCTTATAAAAATAGCAGTTCTTGGCGTGATTATCTTTTTAGTCCTTACATATGTTCTTGGATTTTATCGGATGACAGGAAATAATATGTTTCCTTTTGTAAAAGATGGGGATTTATGCATCGTCTATAAACTTGATGAGTATACAACTGGTGATGTCGTGGCGTATAAAGCCAAAAACGGCAAGACCAAGATTGGAAGAATTGTTGCAGTCGGAGGTCAGGAGGTTAATTTCCCAAAAGATGGCGGATATACGGTTGATGGCTATCAGCCGGCAGAAGAAATCACTTATCAGACATTTGGTGCTGATGGAGTGAAGTATCCGACTGAAGTTGGAAAGAATGAGTTCTTTGTTATGAACGATTTCCGTTCTGATACGGATGACAGCCGCCAAATTGGCAGCATTAAGGAATCCAAGATATGCGGAAAACTCTTATTCCTTATAAGAAGGAGAGGCTTCTGATGGTAAGAAAGATAATCCGGTTTATTGACAATATGATTGATAAGACTGTTTTTCTTGTTTGCCTGGTCTTGTTCCTGCTCGGGTCTTATGGACTTTACGACAGTTATATGGTATATCAGCAGGCGACAGACGACAGTATCTTGAAGTATAAGCCGGGATATGAGACCGATGACGCAACAAATAAAAAAATAAAAGAAAATATGGTGGCCTGGCTGACCGTTGATAACACAAATATTGATTATCCGGTCATGCAGGGTAAAGATAACAATGAATATCTAAACAAAGACCCGTTCGGTGATTACTCTTTATCAGGAAGTATCTTCCTTGACAGTAGAAATAACCCGGATTTTGATGATTATTATTCGTTGGTGTATGGACACCATATGGAACAGGGTATGATGTTCGGAGCACTTGATGATTATCTTAAAGAAGGCTATCTTGATTCACACAGCAGCGGAACCCTCACGGTTGGTGAGAAAAAATATAAACTTCGTTTTTTCGCAGTGCTCGAATGTGAGGCAACGGAACCTGCAATATTTGCCCCAACAGAAAATGATGATGAAACTTTGGACTATATCAAGCAGCATGCGCTATTTCTGGACGATGACGCAACACCTGCCAAAGATGAAAAAATCCTTGGTCTGTCAACTTGCAAATATCCTGACACCGTTGAAAGAACTCTGATTTTTGGTGCAATGTCGCCAGTTAAAGATTAGCATAGGATGGGAGAGAGCCATGCTGGAAGCAGCAAGATGTCTCAGAGTCAACGGAGAACGGGGAATCCCTGTTCGGAACATGCTTCATGCTGGTTGTATTTATTCTGGTACCGAGCCGATACGGCGAGTTATTAAAATTTGGAGCCATATATATGGCAGGCGTCCTGATTCCACAATTAAATATGGAACAGGACGCTTTTTTTTAAAGGAGGAGAAGAGATGGTAAAAAATGCTTTACCGTTAATTTTGACGTCTATCTGCTTAACGGCAACACCGGTTTGTGCGGCAGAAAAAGTAAATGCAGTTCTTCCAGTAACATGTACTGCAAGAGAAAGCACGGAAAAATTCGCGGTTTTGATTGAAGGAGATAGTGTTTATAAGGCGTCTCCTTCTATTGTCTATTTATCGGATGGAGACAATAAGAGCTTTACTGTATCAATAGACATGCCGGGTGATTATAAATATAAAATTTATCAAAAAAAAGGAAACAACAAAAATACCGATTATGATAAGACGATATATCAGGCAGAAGTTTTCGTTACAGAAGATGATGATGGAAAACTGAACGCCGATACCGTAGTCTTCTCAAACGGAAGCAGCGAAAAGTCTGCGGCATGTAGTTTTGTAAATAAGGTAAAAAGCCCTACGCCGGCACAGGATACTGAAACACAAAATAAGACTACAGGAAAAAATAATACTACAGGAAAAAGTGCAGCAGGAAATCCTGGGTCATCAGGAAACGTTGGCGCAGTGTCTAAAAGCACATCATCTGCCGCAGAAAAAGTCAGAACAGGCGTAGACACGTTTGAATGTCTGTATGCCGGAATTGGATTAGCCGGAATGATTACTGCAATATTGGCGTTACGAAAAAGGAGGAAGACAAAATGAAAAGACGGAAAGTAGTTGCGATGCTGCTTGCTGGAACGCTTACGTTGTCTCAACCGTTTGCAGTGTTCGCTTCTGAGGACTTTATCTCGGATATCACATCGGAACAAAGCGGTATGGATACTGAGCCAGATGCAATAGCAGAAGATACAGGGTCTTCAGACGATGCGCAGGGAGAGGGGCTGCCTATGGACAATTCGGTGAACTCAGCACAAGGGTTAATAAATAACGATGAGACTGGAACTGCTGATATCCCGCAAAATGCAGATGTCTCTTGCGATTTCGACGATGGTGCCGACAATAGCACTACAGATGACACAAATGAGGGTATTGTTGAAGAAGCCAGTGGAACGGTCGACCAGACAGTCATAGAAAATCCTTCGTGTCAGGTTACCTTATCAAATGGTAGTCTGGTTGATATGGAGGTGTCAAATGACGCAGGCGAAATCCAGTCAGATTATAGACTGGACGTCCGAGAAGTACTTGGCGACCAGAAGAAAAATGAAGAAGATGCGCTTAATAGCACATATAATGATAATAAAAAAGGTTCATCCGCTATGTTTGACTTAAAAGTCAAAGATGGGCAGGATAATGACGTATTGCTCTCCAGCCCGAGTCTGATAACTTTATCGTCAACAGACTTTTCGTTTTTAGATAATTCTGTATTGTATCATAAAAAAAACGATGGTACATGGGAACAGCTCGAGTACACACAGTTTCATGATGAAGAAAAAAATGTAAAACACATCACTTTTACAGTAAATGATGCGTATGGAACATTTGTTTTTGCAAAAGAAGCAGAAACCAGCGAGAATAACAAAGAAGAAGTTCACGAAACTGGGCCAGAATCTACGGAGACCACAGATACCGCGGACACGGATAATATAACTACCGATGAGCCAGCATCAACACCAGAAAAGTCAGACAGCAATAAAGACTTGAATGTTGTGGAACAAGTAAACGATTTCTCATGGAAAGGCGGAATCGGAAGCCAGGATTTATCCATCAACGTTACTTCTGAGACAGCATATCCAGAAACGGACACGCTGCAAGTGACAGAGGTCTCTGAGGACAAAATCAAGGCAGGGACAGATGTAATTGCAAAAGCAGTTGGAAAGAACGTATCGGTTGATTTGGCAACGAACATCAATATCTGCAAAACTGACGGAAAAGCAGAATTAGGTAATGGGGTTTACCATGTTGATTTTGATGGAGTGGCAATCACAGAGGACACGCTGCTTTATCATGAATTGAAGGATAATCAATGGGGAGAAGTATCTTACGAAAAAACAGGTTCAGGTATTGAGTTTAGCTCATCCGATGGGCTGGGAAATTTTGTATTTCTGAAAACAGAAAAAGACGAAGCAAAAGAGGATAAAAAGGATAACTCGGCTAAGAGCAGCAAAACGTATTCATATGAAGACGATGACGTAACAATCACAGCTACCGCAAATAACGATGCTGGATTACCGGATGGAGCGGAACTTCATGCAGAGAAACTGCAGGAAGGTACAGACGCTTACAACACAGCGATGAGCGAAGTTGAGAAATCTGTAAAGATAGGAAACAACCAAAAACTGTTTTATATCCCTTACGATGTATATTTTATCAATAATGGAGAAAAAATAGAACCAGAAAAAGGGAAAGTAAAAGTAAAAATGGCTTTCAAAGATGCATTGTTTGGCACATCTCCGAAACCGGATGAGACATTTGTTGCCCATATCAAGGATGACGGAACAGTTGAACAGATTACTAATAGTTCAAAAGAAAAAGACACTGTGGTATTTGACGTTGACTCATTCAGCATTATGGGACCGGCGATTGTAACAGAAGCAGATAACACCGGAAGCGAAGGAAAAGATAGCGTCACGCCTGTTATAATCGATAAATTTAATGCTTCTTTTGTGAGTGGAGCAACTCTGACAGATGGCAAATATGTATGGAACCCATCCGACTCAGCTTCAGGACATATGTTTGTTTACAGAATTGATTATACGATGTCAGGAACGTTTTCAACAGACAAGGGCGCTTTTAAGATTGAAGTACCACTTCACATATTAAAAGACCGCGATGGAAACTGGGCAGACACTTTTGATTGTCCATATAGCCTTGAATCAGAATTAAGCTCAGACGATAATCCTGATTTCGTTTACTCTGTTGATGAAGAAAACAACAAAGCGATTATCTATAACTACAAGCCATACCCGACAGGAGAGGCTGGATATATAGAAGTATCATATTCAACATCTAAAAACACTATGAATTACGTAGATATGGGTGGCTCGACAGAAGTACATGCAAAAGTATATGCAACAAACGATGCTTCAACTGTAACAGCAGAGGCTGATGCTGTTCCCGTATATATCGACACTCATGCAACTATTTCTTATACGCAGAAAAAAGCACCAACACTGTATTCAAAATGGAATGATTCCTGGGGAGAGAAACCAGAAGGCGCAGATAATTATTTGTATCTGGTTTGGCCAATCCGAACTTATATAAATAAAAATACTTCTATGTATAATTTTTATCTTGACGATACGTTTTCGTCTTTAGAGGGAAGCGTTGTCGGATACAGGTTTGCAGGACAGGACAAATACACGGAAACAAACCATGTAGACAATGTCTCATCTTATGGGGATAGATATGATTATGTATTAACAAGGCACAGTAAGTCACTTGCTGAAGAGAAAGTACAATCAGACTTAAGATATGAAGTACATAATGATGTGGTTGCAACGGTTGACCCGATTGACCAGGTAGATGAGGATACGATAGCCCGTTCTTCATTAGACTGGTGGTATGAGGCACCTAAATATGAGGCTCCAACAGGTCATTTCTGGGCAGAGAAAGAAGGTATTTATGGAAAAAGAAATGTGGTCATGAGCTCAGAAGATGTGTCAGATTATACTTTAGCAGAGTTTTGTGCTGGAGATGAAAACACGATTGATAATCTTAAATATCACACATATGGAAATGCATATCCATATCCATGGACATTGGCAGACGGTGCGACTGGAACTGTGGATGATGCCACAAATGGTTTATACGGTACAAAAAAAGTAAATTATCAGTTCACCGATGATACGTTTTATCTGGAAGGTACCAGACTTAACAATGAAGACTATGAATTGACGAATATTGAATGGACGCCAACAGTGAATGATGCAACATTTAATCCGAACTCCTATACGTTCGTGGAGGAACCTATTACCAATTATAGTGATGAAGATAATATCACAATATGGGTTAGAGGAAATGACGATATCTGGAAACAGGCTGCGACTTACAACCTTCAAAGAAAAGATTACGAAAATGTTGATGATACACTCATTAAATCAGCAGCAGGCGGAAACGTCGCATTTACAAAAGGAGTCAAGGGCGTACGTTTTACAGCGTCAAATGCATATTACCATACAAAATTCGAGCTGTATCCAATCGTGTCATTAAACAGGACAGATAATGTTTTAGCAATTATCGGGACAGATAAAAGTAAAGTAAGGTTAAGAAATGAAGCAAATTTTGTTGTAACACAAAATACAGACATCCTTTTTGGAAGGACTGTTGATGGTACAGACTATATCCAGAAAGTAAAGAGAGAGTCTGAAATAAAGAAAGATATAATCCAGACAAAGAATGTAAAGAGAAAATCAAGCTTCGACATCACATGGAGAGTTGATTTTGGTGAGAAATATGTTGATAACAATGGTGTTCACTATATTCTGCAGGAGAGCGGCAAGTTTTACGATTTACTGCCAGCCGGAAGCATCTTAGATACATCAAGTATTACAGTGAATGCGTCAGGCGAAGGGCTCGGCCTTGGAGAATATACATACGAAACAATAGATAATTTTAAGAATTCAGGAAGGACAATGCTTGTTGTATCAATCAATAATGAAACGAACAGCAGGTATATCATGACATACAAAACATCACATACATATGATTCTATCAATGATTATGGCAAAAACGTCCTGAATTCAGTAGCCTATGAATCAGGTAACGAAAAGATAGGGGAGGGCCTTCCTGATAATGGCGGAGAAATAACAGACAAGTCATATATGACTGACCTTGATGAAGCAACCGACGCGAATAAGTTTAAATATGCAGAAGCACGTTACAATATCAATATTTTGTTTGCTGCTTCTACGGGACTTAAGAAGCAGATAAAGAATTCTACATCAACACAATATTCATACGATACAACAGTGCATCTTAATGAAGACTACAGTTATCAGGTACGGCTGGTAAATGATGCCTCAACCAAGTCAAAAAATGTTATATTTTTTGATTCATTGGAAAACTTTTATCAGAAAGCCGAAGAAACCTCACCGACAAAAGTATCTGACTGGAAAGGAACCCTTACCGGTATAAATGTTAACAACCTGTTGTTTAAGAATATATCACCCGCTGTTTATCTTTCAAAGATAGATAGCATGAATATTCAAAATCATCATGACCTGTCAGAAACAGTTGATAGTGATGCGGTATGGCTTCCGTATGATGAGTTCATTCAGAAATACGGGATTGATAAAGCTACAGCTATCGCAATTGACGCAAGTAAATGTGTAGACGGCAGCGACTATGTCATGAATGAAAAAGAATCTATTTCTTTTGATATTTATATGAAAGCGCCAGGAGAAGACAAAAGTGGAAAGACTGACCCTATTGCATACAACAACATATATGTAGAAAGAACTGCCATGGTTGTTAGTGATAATGGTAGTACAGAAGAACTGCCTCAGTTTTATCATCAGGATTATACAAAAGCACATTATAGGGTATCTGGTGATTTAAAACTAAAAAAAGTTGACGAAACAGACATGAAAACGCCAATCAGTGGTATTACATATAGACTAGCAGGGACATCTGATTATGGTACTGATTATAACGAGGAAAGAGTGTCAGACAAGAATGGAGGCATGGAATTTTTAACAATAGAAAAAGGAACCTATCTGCTTCAGGAAATAAATTGTTCGGACGACTGGCAGCTCAACACAGAATCATACACAGTGACTATCAATGAAAAAGGAAAAGCGATAATTACAAACCTGACAAAGGCTGGCGATAGTTATATCGTATCTGATAAGCCAAGAATCCACGCGAATCTGCTGTTTATAAAACGTAACAGTGTGACAAGCGGCAGCGTCAAAAATGCAAAGTTCAGGCTCTCAGGAACGTCCGATTACGGGAATGATTATCTGCTGTATGAAACGTCTGGGGACATTGGCCGTGTATATTTCGAGAATATTGAGCTTGGAACGTACGAACTTGCAGAAGTAGAAGCCCCGGATGGGTATATACAAAAGAAAGAGCCATGGAAGGTTAAAGTAGATGAAAGGGGTGTTGCTGTTATCTATGACGGCGAAAAAGAGGAAGAAAAAGATACAAATGGATATTACGTTGTAAAAAACGAACCATATCATAGCATAAGGTTCTTAAAGAGCAGTACTTATGGAGATAATATTTATCTTGAGGGTGCAGAGTTTAGTTTGACAGGCATTTCTGACTATGGTACAAGCGTTGACAAAACTGCTGTTTCAGGAAAGGCAGAGGACGGAGGCCTTGTTGTGTTCGATAGGCTGGAACCTGGGACATATATCTTAAAAGAGACAAAGGCCCCAGAGGACCATGACCTGGATGAAAAACCATACACAGTAGTTGTCAAAAAAGATGGAACATTTACGATTGACGGACTGAAAAAAGTAAGATTTGGTTCTGGTACTAAGACTATTTCTGAAAGCATTGCAGAGAACACGGCAGAGCTTGAAGAAAAGAGCCTTACGGAAAATGTCAAAATCACAACAAAAAACGACACAAACATAATGGATGAATTGTCTAAAAACACAGACACAGAAAGTTCTAAATCATGATGCGGCGGGCAAATGCCCGCCTGCAGTAAAAGACAGGAGGAAAAATAAGTGAAAAAAGCATGTAAAAAAAATCCAGGTATACTGAAAGTGATTTTGTTTACCGCACTTTGCATATTGTGTCTGGCAAATACGAAGGTTTATGCTGCAGCAGAAAACAATGAGACGACAGATTCAGCACCAGCAGCAGGCGGTAATGTGGTTTATTCGACAGAAAACGGGACATGGGAAAAAGTAAATGACTCAACCTTCACCATGGATAAAGATGGAGACGGAACAACAGACGTAACCCTTGTTCAGAATGGTGACGAATGGAAATACATATTTACTGTTGCCGATGACAAAGCCACGTACTACGGTTGGGAAGAAAATGTGCCAGCCGGTTATGAGGTTATTGGAAGCGGAACCAGAGCAAAACCTGCTGTTACTTCTACAACGAAGTATTCTCATACGCCGAATATCAGCGATGATGGCGTTAAAAATGGAAACTATGCGAATAATCTTAATCTGAACGATGTAGTTAGCATTCCAGGTGCAGATAAATTGCATGTCACGCTTACATATGGCGGAGAAAGTGCAAGTTATGATTATGTATGCGCCTGGGAAGGAAGCCAACCGACATATACAGCATCGAACAACAATGGTTCTGCGATATCAGTAAATGGCACAAAGAAGTTTGGCGGCGGCAACGGTACGACGGTTGAGTTTGATGTGTCTGGTGATACTGTTACGTTTGGATATAGGTCCGACGGAAGCGGCTGCGGAAATGGATATGGATATTACGCAGTAGTGACTGGAAGTGGCGGTGGACTGACCATCACAAATAAATCAAAGACAAACCCGGCACCGGAAACCGGAGCGATAGAACTGACAAAAAAAGTAAAAGGTAAAAGCGGAGCAGAAAAATATGCACATACACCAAATGTCAATGACGATGGCGTACAGAATGGAAACTACGCAAACAACCTTAACTTAAATGATGTGGTTTCCATCCCAGGTTCTACACAATTACATGTTGTGCTAAAATATGCAGGAGAAAGCGTAAGTTATGATTATGTCTGCGCATGGACAGGAAATCATCCTGAATATACAGCGAGCGGTAATTATAGTTCTGCAATATCAGTAAACGGAACACAGAAATTTGGTGGCGGCAGCGGCACGACAGTTGAGTTTGATGTGGAAGGAGATACGGTTACTTTTGGATACAAGTCTGATAGTAGTGGCTGTGGAAACGGGTTTGGATACTATGCTGTTGTAACTGGAAATGCCGGTCTTGGAGACAAGCAGTATTTTAAATTTAATGTAAAACTTTCATCAGATAACGCTGATTTAACAAAACTGATTTCCGGAGAAAAAATGTACGGCGATACTGTGTTCAAAGACGGCGAAGGGCTTGTGTACCTCGGAGGAGGAGACAAGGCAGTTATTGATGGTATTCCTGCTGGAGTAAATTATACAATTACTGAAGAACCGAACGAAGATTATAATGTTTCATGGACAGGAACAGCAGGAAGCGGAAATGAAAACACATATTCAGGAGCTGTTGAGGCTAATGTGACACATGAAATCATGTGCACAAATACATATGCGAAATCAACAGGCGGTGGAAGTTCAACCGAACATCCGGCAGAATATGGAGTATTAAAACTGACGAAGCAATTTGTAAATATCACAGGAGACAAGAATGCAACATTGCATATTGCTTTTTGGAACCTTGATAAGAACCTTTCATATAAATATTCAGATGGAACGAGTGAAAAAGAATTTACGTCTGACGCTACCGGCATGGCTGATGTAACATTGTCTGTTACAGATAACCAGGAGTTTACATTTTCCGATTTGCCGGCAGGATGCAAATACCAGATATCAGAAGAGGCTGGGGACTATATTTCGTCATATGACGTAAGTGGAGCAACACAGATAGCGCAGCAGCATGGAGAAAACTTTGACGTGAACAAGGCACTAACAACAGCGAAAGAGACAATCAATAAAAACGATGTTGCTGTTGTGGCGTTTACGAACACTGGAAAGGAAACCCCGAAAGACGAAGATAAACTGGTAAATGTCCATGTTGAAAAGACCTGGAATGATAACGATAACGCAGCAGGAATGAGACCGGACAGTATTACAGTGCAGCTGACACAGGATGGAGATGTTGTTGCAACAGCAACACTGGATGCTGACACAAAATGGCAGGCAGACTTCACAGACCTGGATAAGTACGCAGAAGACGGTACGAACGAATGCGATTACAAGGTTAATGAAATTGATGTGCCGGGTTATAAGTCTGAAATAAAGACTGTGAGCGAGGATAAGACAAAATCGTTCACTATTACCAATTCGATTGAAGACGTTGGAGACTTAAAAGTTACAAAAACAGTGAAGGGCGATGGCGCGGACCTGACACAGGATTTCAGATTTACCGTAGCACTGGAAAAGGACGGCAAGCCGCTGGCTGGAACGTTTAATCTTGATGGAAACAAAGGTACAAAGACAGGAACTGTTGCATTTGCTGAAGATGGTACGGCATCATTTACTTTAAAGCATGGTGAAAGCATATACATGAAAGACATACCAGCCGGTGTTAAGTGGACGGTGACAGAAATTGTACAGTCTGGCTACACAGAAGCAAATAACGGTAAATACTCGGGAAGTATAACCAAAGGAAAAGCAAGTACCGCGGACGTAGTCAATACATATAACCCAAGCCACAAAGTGACAGTCAAAAAGACAGTCAAAGGAAACCAGGGAGACAAGACAAAACAGTTTAAGTTCCAAATGTCCATAACAGGAAATGGCGTACCGGGAAATCTGGCCTACGCAAAGAACGGAAAGGCCGGAAGTGTGGCTGTTAAGAACGGAATTGCAGAGTTTACCTTAGGACACAAAGATGTGATTGTCTTTAAAGAAGTGCCTGAAGGCGTAGAATATGCAGTTACAGAACTTGATGGCGAAAGCAATGGGTACACTGTTGAGAGCAAGAACGCAAGCGGAACGCTTAACAAAGATACTGAAATAAGTTTCGTGAATACCAAAGATGTTGGTGTACCAACGGCGGCTATGACAAATACAGGTGCAATTGCTGGTGTGGTCATGGCTGGAGTGATTGGAATTATGGCTATCGTGATTCTAAAAAGAAAGAAAAGAAGTGAAAAATAAGGTGAAAAGATAAGACGAAAGGATGCTAAATAGAGGGGCCCTGCCGGAAACGGCAGGGCCCTAAAAATATATGAAAATAAATAATGGAGATTGTTAAGATGAAATTTTTGTGTAGGTGTCGGCAACGTTGGAGGGGAAATTCGCTGTATTATAGTTTCCGTTGAAAGTTTCACCGGCGGTGTTCTGCCATGTGCCGGAGAGTTCATACTTTGTTCCGACAAATTTGAAGGTGGTGCCAGTGGTGAGGCTGGTGAGGTCAGAACAGACGGAGAACATACTATTCATATTCGTCACCTTTGACGTATCCAGTGGCGTTAAATCCAGGCTAGTCAGGCCGGAACAGTAGCAGAACATGTACTCCATGTTCGTCACTTTTGATGTATCCAGTGGCGTTAAATCCAGGCTAGTGAGGCCGGAACAGTCGAAGAACATGGAATCCATCCGAGTTACTTTCTGCGTATCCAGTGGCGTTAAATCCAGGCTAGTGAGGCCGGAACAGCCGCGGAACATGTTCCACATTATCGTCACGTTCTGTGTATCCAGCGGCGATAAATCCAGACTAGTCAGACCAGAGCAGCCGTAGAACATGCCTCCCATATCCGTCACTTCCTGCGTCTTCAACGGCGTTAAATCCAGACTTGTCAGGCCGGAACAGTCGTAGAACATGGAACTCATATCCGTCACGTTTTGCGTATCCAGCGGAGTCAAATCCAGGCTGGTCAGATGGGAGCAACCGGAAAACATGTAACTCATATCTGTCACGTTCTGTGTATCCAGCATTTTGAAATCGATTTTTTGAAGTTTACTTCTGTCGTCAAACATACACCCGCTGTCTTTTGCTGCCTGCACTTTTACACCCGGAATCTGTGTGGACACTTTCATGACCGTTCCTGCGTCATTATCCAGCCATGCGACAACGCCTCCGTCTCCGTCCGCGTCTACGTCAATAGCTTCTTTCGCTTTTGGTTTTACTTCATCAGTAAAGATGACCTCGGTCACGGCGTCCGGAATCACAGCGTTGAATTCGTTGTTGTTTTTCGCTCCGTAACGATACCCTTTAATCTCAAATGTCATCTCTTTCGCCCACAAATCCAAGTCCCCAGTCAGCTCAACCTGCGGCACGCCGTCATCAGAAATCTCTACTTTCTGTGTACACACTTCATCTGAATACCATGCTCCGGTAATCCAGTTTGGTGTTTTATAGTCCCCCTCCACAATCTGCCCTGAAGAGTTGTAAACCACCATATTCTCGTCAGTCCCGTCGGCGAACTTCAGCCCGTTCCCGTGGAACGTGACGGTATATCCCTTCGTGCTCTTGCTCGGCTTTTCGGTGCTTAGATACATATCCGGGATTTCACGCTCTGCATTGGTCAGTCAGTCATCCCATTTCTTTGTGATGGTCACAGTCCCGGTCGTCTTATTGTCCTTGAAGTCGTAGATTCCACTTCCGTCGTCGCTGTTCCCGCTAGTTTCCACATCACTCTCAGCGCTGTCTGTCTTGTCTATTTTATCCTCAGTACTGGTACCCCCTCCCGAAATATTCTGACTATTCTGATTACTCGCATCTGCGGCATAAGCGTTAATCACCAGCCCATGTCCGCTTCCAGGCAGCATCGCTGCACCGGCCATCACCGCTGCCGCCAGTGCCATCCCAGCAGCCATTTTCTCAAACATACATCTGTTTCTCATTTTATTCCTCCTTCTGAATATTACGATTTAAAATCAATATGCAGAATAAGTGTGCAAAAACAACACAAAAAAAAGAAGCAAAAATAAATTCCGCTTCTTTTTTTTACATCGATGGTGAGGCGCCATGGACGCGTTCAGCGTTCTTCTTAAATATTAGAATCATCCCAGTTATCACTGTCACTGTTAAATAAATCATCAAAAATATTTCCACTGCCACTATTGATATCTGGCAAATCGGAAGGCAACGGCTCTTCGGGCTCCATGACAATTCCAAAGTCATCAGGCAGGTCAATATCCAGCTCTGCAGATTCTGTAAAATCTGGCTCTGAGAGCGGTTTCTCCTGTCCTGGATTTGCAACTGTATTATTGTTTTCCGTTTTTGCAGCAGATTGTGCTTCTGGATTTTGTGTATTCTTTTTCTGCTTCCTTCGGTCCTTTCTGGATTTTTTCTTTCCGTTTTTGTCAACGACAGTGGCGGTGGTAGTAACAGCGGAGGAACCCTTGACCTGTTCGTCTGTTTCTGACTGTTTTACCTCAGGCTGTTTTTCCTGCTGTGTCGGCTTTGAGCCCTTTTCCTCTTTATTTTGTGTAGATGTGTTTTTCTTATTGATTTTCGGGGTATCTGTTTTTGCCCGACCAGGTGAAGTTGCGTCGTTTTTTTCAGCTTTTTTGACGGATATTGATAACTCGCCTGCCTCGCAGGACTCGTTACCAGATTTCATTGATAACTCACCGGCTTTGCCGGTCTCGTTACCAAGCGGTTCTTTTGCCGCTGGCAAGCGAAGCCGCAAGGCTGAGTGTAGAGATTTCATTGACGCCTCCCCGGCCTTGCCGGAGTCGGCACCAGATTTCATTGATAGCTCGCCAGCGAAGCTGGACTCGTTGCCTGACTTCGAACGGGGATTCAGACCCGCGTTCTTCGTTGAAGTCTGAGGTTTAGGAGTCTTCTCTTTAGGCGCATCCTTCGCGTCGACAACGGCTTTTGTCTGACTAAGCGCAGTCGTTGTGACTGTGGTTTTTCTTTCGGAAACCTGATTATCTTTTTCTTTTTTTTCGGTTTTTTCTGGTTTCTTTATTTCTTTTAAAACGGGTTCGGGTCTGGGCTCTGTTTTTGGAAGTTCCTTTTCGGCTTCTTCTTTATTATTTAATACAAGCGGTGCCTGCTCCTGGCTTTTTGATTTTGCATCGGCTGGGACTGAATTGCCCATATTTTCAGGCTCCGTGCTGATTTGAGAAGATGGTTCTTCTTTCTCCGCGTTCGGTTCTTCGTCCGGGCTCTCTAAGCCTTCTGACGTTTTAGGCTTTGATGCCTCCGGGTAATAGTATCTAGCCAGCTGCGCTAGGTCAATCGGGCCAAAATACTCTTTGACTGCATCCTCTGCAGTCTGCGGGAAGACTGGTCCGTCCTGTATTGGGGAGTCTGGCTCACTTTCTGGATTGTCACCGCTCTTTTCATCGCTGCGGTTGCTCGTAGTGTCTGACTCGCCGAGATTGACAGCAGCAAATAATTCGGCTGATGTTTTGTTCAGTTCTTCCTCTTTCTTAGCCAGTTCTTTTTCCAGGTTTTTTATTTTTGAATCCATGTTCTTCATTCTGTCTTCACGGATAAAAAAGTCGTGTACGTTTCGCTTTACCGTATTTTTTAAAACTGAGAACATGGATGACGGTTTTGATGCTTGTTTTAGTTCTTTTTTTAATTTTTGTATCTCTTCATTTTGTTTTTTGAGCAGTTCATCTTTATTTTCTGGCATCATGTGTCACCTTCTTTCTGGTTTTTTTCTCTTTATGTTTAATATGCAAAACGGGCGGATTTTTTGACATAAAAAGGTTTTGGCATATTAAAAATGAAATTATCTTTACAAAGAAAGGTGGAAAAATATATGGGAACAATTGATAAAAAAGAAGCACATAAGGTTTTCGGCGAGGTCTGGAAGATGTTTAATACAGTCAGAAAGAATGATACCGATGACGGATGGAAAGCGTGCATGGATGAAGCAAACAGGATTCATGCTGAATATCCATCTGAATTTTATAAAACGGTCGTCCTGGCTGTTGTCGCTGAAGCGGAGAGAGAGGCACGGCTCAATCCGTCTGACCGTCAGAAAGAGTATAAGAATGCTGGAACGGTTTTTCAGGCTGCGTGGAAAATGTTTGAAATGTTTGCTGATGATATAGAGTCATTTAAGGCAAGCGGCATGAAAGCATTGAGCGATTTTAATGTAAAATTCAGCGGAAAATTTGCGGAGAAGATGGGAAGTGCTGTTTATGAAGCACTTTGCAGGGCAGCAAATGACAAAGGCTCGTTTATGACGGACGCTTTTTCGTTTTATCAGGAATTCCAGGGTGGAATTTCTGACAAGTCAGAAGCAGAGGCATATAAAAAAGCGGAAAACATCATCAATGTACATCCGGAACACATGCTGCAGATGATGAATCTGTATGCAGACCTTCGGGCGGCTGCACGATAGAAAGGAGTTTTTTTATGAAATATGACAAGACTTTATATGGAGAGTCTGACCTTTTTGAGATGATTGACGCCTCAGAGGAAAGAAGTACAAACGGCGTTAATATCTCTGTGGCACTTGAATCAAAAGCAGTCAAGGAAGAGGAGATAAAAAAATCGGCAAAAGAGCTGGAACCGTTTAGCTCTGAAGAATTGGAAGGGTATACAATGCCCGGTAACGATTTATCCCGCATACAGATTGTCTGTGGCAGGATAGCGGAAATCACGGTAGAGGATGAACAGACGGTAATCAATGTTGAGGCCTGCGATGGGTCTGGCTCTGCAGTAATACGCGCCAAAAAAGAAGATGTGCTAGATAAGGCAAAGACCATGCAGAAGGGCGACCCTGTCACGGCAGTGATTGACAGCGAAATGGAATGTGTCAATTTAAGATTCGGACCAATCTATGGTCAGGTATGTATCAGACTCAGGAAAAAGACGAACAAAAAAGTCGGCCTGAACTGCATCGTTTCTATGTAAAAAGTAAAAATTGCAAAAAGGAATCTGGCGAAAGTCAGGTTCTTTTTTTGTGCAAAAAAGAAAAATAAAAAATTTCACTAAAAACGAAAAAACTTTTCAAATTCCGGCATATTGTATCTGACTTGGAAACGAACTTAAAAAATGCGAAAAGGAGATTTTAAAAAGAATGTCAGAAATTAAGAGATTAAGAAAAATGGCAGATAAAATATATGCAAAGATGGAAAACATGCAGCGTCTAACAGACAGTGAACTGAAAGGCAAAACAGACGAGTTTAAATTAAGGCTGAAAAACGGCGAAACCGTGGACCAGATTATGCCTGATGCGTATGCAGCAGTGGGAGAGGCGGCTTACCGAAGCATTGGTTTAAGACCGTACAAAGTGCAGATTATGGGTGCAATTGCGCTGAATGAGGGAAAGATTGCGGAACAAAAAACCGGCGAAGGAAAGACTCTTACTGCGTCAATGCCGGCGTATCTCAACGCTCTTGAAGGCAAAGGGGTTCATATTGTAACTGTTAACGATTACCTTGCAGAACGTGATGCGGAAGATATTGGAAGAATCCATCGTTTCATGGGTCTTACCGTCGGATGTATCTTAAAGACGACATCACCGGAAGAAAAGAAAAAAGAATATGCAAAAGATATCACATACATTACGAATACAGAACTTGGTTTTGACTATCTGAGAGACAATATGGCGCAGCGGATGGAAGACAAGATGCAGCGGGGATTCCATTTCTGCATTATTGATGAGGTGGACTCTGTACTGATTGATGAAGCGAGGACTCCGCTTATTGTTTCCGGAAACAGCGGCAAGTCTACAAAACTATATATCGCATGTAATGAACTAGCAAAACAACTGGAAAAAGGAGAAGTAACAGAATTATCAAAAGTGGACCTGATGGCAGGGGAGAGGCCAGAAGAGACTGGCGATTATACGGTTGATGAAGAGCACCGCATCGTTACCCTCACGCTGCAGGGAATCAAGAAGTGCGAAAAATACTTCGGAATTGACAACCTGGCAGACAGAGAATATACAGAGTTATATCATAACATCCTGGCAGCACTGAAAGCACATAACCTGATGAAGAAAGATAAGGATTATGTTGTTAAGAATGGCGAGGTCCTGATTGTAGATTCATTCACAGGACGTATCCAGCCGGGACGCCGTTATTCTGATGGCCTGCATCAGGCACTTGAGGCAAAAGAAGGGGTTGAAGTCAAAGAGGAAACTTCTACATATGCAACCGTTACATATCAGAATTTCTTTAACAAATACGATAAGAAATGCGGAATGACGGGAACAGCGTCTACTGAAAGGAAAGAATTTAAAGACATTTATCATATGTCTGTTGTAAAGATACCGACAAACAAACCGGTACAGAGGGTTGATGAGTCCGACAAGATGTTCTTGACTAGACAGTCAAAATTTAAAGCAGTTGTTGACGAGATTAAGAAAACGCATGAGACCGGGCAGCCGATTCTTGTTGGTACATCAACTATTCAGGACTCTGAAATTCTGGATAAGATGCTGAAAGAAGAAGGTCTTCCACATACTGTACTGAACGCCAAGTTCCTAGAGAAAGAGGCCGAAATCATTGCAAAGGCTGGAACGAAAGGCTCAATCACCATTGCAACAAACATGGCCGGAAGAGGAACAGATATCAAACTTGATGATGATGCGAGAGCAGCCGGCGGCCTTAAGGTAATCGGCACACAGCGTCATGAGTCAAGAAGGATTGACAACCAGTTGAAAGGACGTTCCGGCAGACAGGGCGACCCTGGCGAATCTATCTTCTTCCTTTCTCTTGATGATGAGGTGCTCAGGCTTTACGGCTCAGAGCGTATGAAAAATATGTTAAGTCTGGCAGGTATGAAAAATGAAGAGAGCCTTGAAAATGGAACTGTAAATAAATTTGTCAAGAAAGCACAGACTGTGATTGAGGATAATAACTTCGGAGCAAGAAAGAATGTCCTGAAATTTGATAAGGTAAACAATGAGCAGCGTGAACTGATTTACGCAGAACGTGATGCTATCCTTGAAAAAGCAGATACCAGAAGTACGATGGTGACAATGATTGAAGATTCTATCAATATGGTCATTGATAAACACTCTCCGGATAAGAAGGTAACAGATGCACAGTATCAGGAAATCCGTAAAGAAATTGAAGTTCTGGTCCATGGCATTAAAAGCCCGGAATATGAGCCAAATATGAAGAAGAAGAGGCTTTCTGAGCTTTACATCAACGCCGCAAAAGACAAATACGTTGACAGGGAAAGAGAGTGGCCGGATATTAATGTATTCAGAGAATTTGAACGCCAGATTATCCTGAGATGCATTGACATCAAATGGATGCAGCATATCAATGACCTGGAAATCCTGCGCCAGAACATTGCCCTTGTGGGATATGGACAGAAGGACCCAGCGATTGTATACAAACTGAAAGCATTTGACATGTTCAATAAGATGTCTGATGAGATTAAAACAGACTCCGTATACACACTGTTTTCTTCAAGACTGAAATCTTCAGCGGCAAATAACGGCGCGGCTTAAAAAAGAAGAAAAATACATAGAGGCCCGGGATAAAGATATCTCGGGCTATTTTTTCGCAAAGAATTTTGCATCTAGATTTGTTTTGCATATTTGTGTAGTATAGAAAACATACAAAAAAGAGGAGGAAAAGTAAATGTTAAAAAAATTCAGGATGATGCTGGCTGGAGTTATTGCTGCAGTTGTGGTAATCAGTGGAAGTAATGTCGGATGGATGCAGCAAACAGAAGTTCAGGCAGCGACAGATTTGAGCCAGGCTCCTGGCTACACAGGAAGCCCATATACTGTTGTCAATGACAATGAGCCGGATTTTGCAAAATCGGATTTCACGACAGATGCTTTTGAGGACTATAGCGATTTGGATAGTCTTGGGCGATGCGGTGTGGCTTATGCAAACATCTGCAAAGAGTTAATGCCGACGGAAAAACGAGGAAGGATTGGTATGGTTAAACCCTCCGGATGGCATACCGTCAAATATCCGGATATCATCAAAGACCGGTACCTATACAATCGCTGTCACCTTATTGGATTTCAGCTGGCCGGGGAGAATGCAAATGAGAAAAACCTGATAACCGGAACACGATATCTGAATGTGGAGGGAATGCTCCCGTTTGAAGATGAGGTGGCAGATTATGTTAAAGAAACCGGAAACCATGTACTCTATCGTGTGACTCCGGTTTTTGATGGAGATAATCTGGTTGCTTCCGGAGTGCAGATGGAAGCAGAGTCCGTGGAAGATTCCGGAGCAGGTGTCAAATTCAATGTGTATTGCTATAATGTGCAGCCTGGTATTGGAATTGATTATGCAACAGGCGACAGCTGGGTAGACCAGGAGTCAGTCGTAGACGGAGAGCCGGATGCGAGCGGAAACGCTGACACGAGTTCTGCAAGCGGTGTGCCTGGGAATTCTAGTGGAGCGACAGAACAAACGGAATATGTAATTAATACAAATACGGGAAAATTTCATAAACCGAGTTGTAGCAGCGTAAAGAAAATGAAAGCAAAAAACAAAAAAGAATATACCGGCAGCAGGGAAGAACTGATTTCAGAAGGTTATGAGCCTTGTGGAAATTGCAGGCCCTAGGAAGAGCAATAAAAAAAAAGCATGCAATAAATATGCAGTCAGAACAAAAAAAGGCAACTGGCATTATTCCAGTTGTCTTTTTTGTTTGGATAGGTTTTTCTTTGTTTGTAAGTAAAATAATGGTTTTGAGTTGTTGATGTCGTCATTAGTGGGGTGCTCAACTTTAACTAAAAGCATTTGCTCATCTGGATTATCAACAAGGCAGTTGTATGTATAGCTTTGGATAGCTACATATTCATTGCAGAACTGTGTATCGGTGCAGATGGCAGCATAATAAGAATAGAAGTTTTCGATTGGCTCTCTCCGCATGCTCCAAACCTGACAATCTAAAACATGGATGTCGTAATCGTCTAACGCTCTAAATTGAAGTTTGTTATTCTTTTTGTATACAAGTAAAAATACAAAAAATATACAGATAAAGATATACGTCTGCATCGTTTCCTTTTCTAAGTGTCCATCCATGACAACATGGATAGTATTCCAGACAAGAAAAAATACGGCTAAAAATGGAAGAAAGGAAGAAATAGTTACAGCCCTTAAGATTTTCATTGATTTTTTGGCATGTATAGCCTCATCCTTGTATGGCATACGAAAATTGTAAAAATCTTCTAAATTGTCCACGCGCGTTTTTCTTTTGATTTTGTCTTCGTTTCTGTACATTTCTCCTTTTACGGTTTTTTCTTTTGGCATTGGTGATTTTCTCCTTTTGTGTATTTATATTGTTTAATATGCCAAATAAGGATTTTCCTGTACCATTTTTGTACCAGCATTTCTTATCGACGGGCGGGAAAGCCTGGCCACGGTTTTCCAACCCGCTGATAAGGATTCAGAGTATTTCTCTTAACATGTTTTTTTTGCATATTAAATATGTAAAAAATAATATTCGTCTCGTAAATATAACATAGAGACGCGCAAAGAAGGGAGAAAAAGATATGTCTAAAAAATTAAGCAAGAAAGAACTTCAGAAACTGGAACTGCAGATGGGTATCTCAAAGATTCAGCATGACCGTCCGCCGGTTGGAAGGCCAACTGTATTTTACGGGAAGACCAATAAACAGAAACGGAAAGAAGGTCGGAGGATGGCGAAGGAGGGCTTCGTATAACGCGAAGCCGTCTTTTTTTATGCAAAAAAAAGAATACCACATTATTTTGTGGCATTCTTCGATAAAATTAGTCGTTTAAGCATACATCGCCTGGATTTCTCTGTCTGCTGCCTGGCGGTATGTATCCAGTGTATCTAATACTTCAGGGGTCAGGCTGATAACCTGCTTGTACTGCGCCAAGTGTTCGAGGCTTGCCCAACAGTCCATAACTGAAGTACGAATCTGAACTTCTACCTTCATTTCTGGAAAGACTTCGTCGTCAGATGTGATTCCTAAAATGACGTGCAGGCTGCGATATCCACTGGGTTTTGGATTTTTGATGTAATCCTTGATATGTAAAACCTGACATTTCGTATCACCGAAATCGTGGATTTTATCAAGGTTATCTGAAATCTTATACACGTCAGAGATAGAATCTGTGATAATACGGATTCCAATGGCATCAGATTCCTCAACCAGCATAGAGTGATAATTAACTGGCAAACCGTCTGCCAGAATCTTCTTCTCCATACTTTCCGGAGACTTTATCCTGGATACAATTCTGGATGTTTTTGCTCCGGAAAATTCGGCTGCAAATTTCGCAATGATGACCGCTTTGTCTTTGACAGTTTCCATATGGGTTAAGTGTACTCCATAAAATTTTTCTTTTTCGTTTGTTTTCATTTTTTATTGCTCCCTTTCTTTATAAAACCAAAATTTCTCAGAATTAATATGCAGAATAATAAAAAATATGAAACGCTTTAATTTTTTCTTTTTGGAAAATTTTTCATATTGTCTGTATGCAAAAAAAATATATGCAGCAGGAGGAAAAAATATGAGCTATAAATTGGATATTAAAGATGATGCATTACGAATCTGTGGACTGTTTGGTACATATGAAGCGGCAGACGATGGAAGCGGTGGCTTTCTGGTTTCCGTTCAGCAGGATTCATGCGTAAATGAGATTGATGCGGATGGGGAGGAATACCTTGTTGATTTTGGGCAGGAATGGAGCGTTCTAGTAAAAAATCTGTCAGAGCTGAATGGTTTTATAAAAAGATGCGAAGAAGAGCGGTTATGGAATTACCTGCCAGGACCGGTGTTCCGGATGAAACCGGATATGGAAAACGGAATTCTTTATATAAGAGGACAAAGCCGAAATTTCGTTATAGGAGAAGGAGATAAGGGTCTGTACGTAGATGAATCCGCAAGCACGAAAAACCATAATTATAGAGATGATTTGCTTGGCATCACCAGATATATGACAGCAGAGGATAAATGGTGGCAGCGACCGGCAGAAGAGACTATAGATATCGCCAGAAATATGAGGTGCGCTGCAATGATTACTTCCGGAGGTAATCTACAGCTTGAATACAGGAATAAAAGTTTATGTATCGGACAGAAGGACGACGGGAGTTTTTGGGTCAACGTTTCCGGGGACCAGGAAAAACATATTTTCTTTAAAGACAACTGGAAAGAAGTAATTGCATTGCTTGGAAATTGAAAATAGAGGAGAAGGCCTGAGGATAGGTCTTTCTCCTCTATTTTTTTTGCTATTTTTTGGAAATTGTTTTGTTTATTTTTCGGAAATCTTTTATGGCCTGTTTTCCGATTTTAATGATTTTCGGAATGTTGATTGAGTTTACGCCTCCCTGGCGTGGCCGAAATGTGATAGGAATATATTTAACGCTGCATCCTTTTTTCGCATAAATGACTGACAGCAAAATATTGGAAAGGTTGAACCCATTTGGGATTAACTGAATATAGCGTTTTAACGTGTCAGTGTTCATTAAGCGGAATGGTGTGTTCGCGTCCTTTAGTGAAACGCCGAAACATAAACGTAAGACTAACTTCAAGGTCTTTGTGACAAGCACCCTTGAAAATCCGTCCTGCCTTCCCTTTCTCCATCCAATAACCATGTCATAGTCGCTGCGGTTCTGCCAAAATCCTTCAAATTCTGAAGCCAGCGTTTGACCATCAGAATCTGTCTGAAAAACATAATCGGCATTGTTTGCGATTGCATGCTGATATCCATATAATACAGTTCCACCGTGCCCGGAGTTCGTTTTTTTAACCGGGTGAAGCAGCGGTCTTGTCTCCGCTGCGGCGGAAATAATGTTGTATGTATCGTCCTTGCTTCCATCATCAATGATAACAAGCCGGGATTTTTGGTTTCCGTTGTGCTTTTCAACAACTGGATACCAATCATTGATAACGTTTAAGATGTTGTCTGTCTCATTATAAGCAGGAATGATAATATATAAAATGTCTTTTTCTGACATATAAACAGCCTCCATTCTGATTTGATATATATAGTATGCCTGATTCTCTCCGAGAAAGCAAAAGAAAGCAGGAAACTAAAAATGAAGAAAAAATAATCCGCAAAAAAAATAAGCAGCCGCATGTGTGTGGCTGCTTAAAAACATTCGATAGCAAACGCATCAGTGACTTCCTGCTGCAGGAATAATTGAAAAAATTTTGCCTGCGGGTCTTTTTTTGTGTTGTATCTGACAAGAAGGAATGGACAGCTATTGTCTTTGTGCCATTTCTGAAATATTATGCTATCGACCATGATTGGCTCCGTGCAGATTTCTGTGTCTGTTGCTGCATATGCTGCATAAGTACCTTTTTTGTACAAATTCATTTTTGACACCCGACATGTCATTGTTTCAAATATTATCTCTTTCTTACGTCTTCGTTCCCGGAAGAAAAAATCTACGAAAAAATAAGATAAAACCCAGGCTGCAAAAATAAGGGTAAAGAAACAACATAAAGAAGCAGCGCGCATATAGCCATGATACCACTGGTAAACGGCCAGCATCGCCATAGCAATAGTTGCCCATATGATAGGAAGCAATGCATCCCATAGTATCCTGACTGTAAACGTCCTGGAGGTCTTGTTTTTGTTCTCAAGGAAGCGCTGTTCGTCATATGTAGGTTTATGGAAACCTTTCAGTTCTTCTTTCTTAACTTCTTTTGGATTGATTATCATTTGTCATCAGCCCTCCTTACTTATTGCAAAAGGAGAGCCCGAACCAAAACTCAGCAATAGCCCAAAGAGACACGATGAAAGCGCCAATTCCGCAACAGATTGCTGATTCCGAAGAAACGAAAAGTGCATGATGTACAGCCAGATATGTCAGCCCCAATGCGGAACTGATAAGCGGAATGGATAGGAATAAAAGAGTTTTTGCGATAAACAATGCATCTTTATGCTTGGATTTTTCCGTAATGTTTTTTAATCTTTTCAAAGTTAACACCTCCTATTTTTCTTTATATTTACAATATGCAAAAAAGAGTAAAAAAAATTGTGAAAATGCAGTGAAATTTTACAGCTAAAAAAACGCAAAAAGAAATCCTCAAAAAACGAACGATACAGAGTTTTTTCAGCATATTGTATGTATACAGGAAGAAAAACAAAGGAGGGAAAAGATAACGAAAAGAAAAAAATATTGGTTTCCACCTGGATTTACGGTAAGCATTGTCGGTTTTTCCAGCATACTGGTTTTGACCGGATGTGGCAAACAATATGATGTGCTTGACAAGATTGCCGATTCCACGACAGTAGGAGAAAGTATTTCCGATAAAGTGCAGGATGAACTGGATGTGGAATCATCAAACGCGGAATACATCATAAAGCGTCTGGCTGCGGCTGTCAACAAAACAGATGCGGACAGTACTTCTGAAGATGAAGGTACAGAAACAGGCAAAAGGCCAGAATACGACCCATTGAAATATGTGGATGTAAGCGGCTGCAATATTGCTGAAACAGCAAAAACGCAGGATATGGATATTTCCGAAAAGGATATCGATAATGCTGTAAAAGAAGAAATGATGAACCAGAATATCTTCAGTAAAAAAGAAAAATCGGAATCCGGTGATATTGTTACGATTGACTATACCGCAACAGAAGAAGAGCAAAAAAAGGCTTTTATTGATGTGAAAGATGAGGACCGAATCGTCGGAGATAATCTGTTCCCTGACGAAGTTGATGAAAAACTCGTTGGGGTTAAGGCTGGTGATGTGATTAATGTAAAGTATTCATTCCCGAAGGACTACAAGGACAAAAATTATAGAGGAAAGACTTTTGATTATCACATCACAATTAAAAAAGTGAAAGGAATGACGCTGACAGATGAAACAGCGGTAAGCCTGTCTAGCGGGGCGCAGACGACGATTAAGGAATACCGTGAGTACATAAAGTCACTTTTAAAGTATAAAAAAACGCAGGAATTAAGTGAAAACGGTGTAGACGCCCTGTGTAAAAACGCAAAAATCACAGGCTATCCGGATGATGTGCTCAGTTATGATATACAGCAGGCTTTTATCCGTGTATATCAGGAATCCGGGCTTTCAGATATTAACAGTGATGCTTTTAAGTCTTATGTAAAGAGCATAGGATACGACAGCATTGATGATTTCACAAAGAAGATGCAGAAATCAGTTACAGAGGCACTTGAAAAAGAAATGAAAGTCCTTGCCCTTGCAAAAACATATGGTCTTTGGCTGGATGATAAAACATTAAGCAAGGAAATTTTAAATCAGGTAACAGGCTATTCAAGTGCAGAAGGCTATTATGCTGATTACTCAAAATATCATGCACAATACGTTATGGCCAGAATCAATATAGCAAAGGAAATGCAGAAAAATGTCAAACAAACAAAACGTGCCGGCTAAAACGGCGCATTATCCAAGAAGAACAAACTTATTATTAAAAAGGACCAGCCTTTTGATTGACGAACTGGATGTAAGGAGAGAAGAGGAGGAGAAGTTTCAACTCACACCGTATGAGGCTGGACGGTATATGCAGCTGAAAGAGATTTTTAAATGCCAGCGCCCAGCCGAGCCGATTGAGAATGCACTTGAGGACGAAAGGGCCTTAAAAGAAATCCGGAAAGAATACCTGACAGCATCAAAGATAAAAAGAGAAAGGCAGGAGATTAAAGAAAATGCAGATAAAGATGGAGTGGGAGGATTGCTTTTGGCCACCGGGACGCCGGTCATTTTAGTAGGGGTTTCACTTATGGAAACATTTATGACTGCGGGAATCGGTATCATCGTAGCCGGTGCCGCGATGTACGTCCCGGCATTTATCAGAGAAGTAACAAAAAAGAGGAAGGCAAGAAAAGATTTAAAAGAAATTTCAAACTGTCTGGATTCGCTTTCCAATGAGATTGATGAGAAGACGATGAATGTGGACAAGATATGCTCACAATACGGACTTCCGATTAATTGCCTGGAAAGAGAAAAATACATGGTTCCACTACTGGAAGCAGCAAAAGAATATGAAATGTTAAACCAGAAAGAAACAGATTATGAACTGCTGGTCCAGATAAACGGAAGCCAGGATATCAGCCGAAAGATTTCAAAGAATCTGGAAACGATATTAGGCCTTCCGGTAAAAGACGAAAAGGAGTATAAAAAAACATTAAAAAAAATTGAAGACCAAATCAAAAATTAAATACAGAAAAGGAGACTTAAAAAAATGATTAACTCTATCAAACAGGCCCTGACAACACGAGACATCAGACGGAAACTGGAAATCATTGTCGGAATAATCTTTCTGACACGTGTGATTTCCATGATTCCGGTTCCCGGAGTGGACGCCTCTGTTTTTAAGCAGTGGATGGCGTCCAATTCCAACGATGCGCTCAATCTTTTCTCAGCATTCACAGGAGGGTCATTTGAAAACTTCTCCATGTTTGCTTTAGGCATCACCCCGCTTATTACAGCACAGATTGTCATCCAGCTGATGGCAGGCGTAATTCCGTCACTGGCAAAACTACAGAAAAAGGGTGAGCATGGACAGAAAGTCACAAAGTTCATCACTAACATCGTTGGTATCGTACTTGCAGCAATCCAGAGCCTTTGTATGGCAATCGGGTTCAATAAGAGCGGTATGATTACCGGAAACGCTGTCTTTTCTGCTATCGCTATCACAGTATTTATGACGGCAGGCACAGGAATCATGATGTATCTTGCGCACATCATTACAGAAAAAGCAATCGGAAACGGTGTATCTGTACTATTGATGGCGAACATCGTATCCAGGATGCCAGGCCAGTTCGCATCTATGGCGAAAAGCGTGGTTGACGGAAAGAGTAAAATGGTGGCTGTACTCTCTATCACCGGGTTTATCGCTTTACTGCTGCTGATGATTATCGTAATCATTTATATGACAGAAGGATATCATCCACTGCATGTACAGTATAGCCAGAAAATGAGCCAGTCCGGAGAGGATGCCGAAACAGGACAGATTCCGGTAAAGGTAGGAATTTCTGGCGTTATGCCAATCATCTTTGCTTCATCACTCATGGCTATCCCTCAGTTGATTGCAACGATTGCCGGGAAAGGATATGGCAGCGGATACAGCAAAATCTTCCTGAACATGATGACACAGAAGAACTGGTTTGATAACGACCATCCGATTTATGCGGTTGGCCTGCTGATTTATCTGGCACTGATTGTATTTTTCGCGTTCTTCTACCTGCCGGTGACATTTAATGCGGCAGAAATCTCTGACAATATCAGGAAGGCCGGAGGCTTCATTCCTGGAGTAAGAGCAGGAGAGGATACGGAGAACTACATCCAGAGTATTTCCCGCCGCCTTACTTCTATCGGCGTGGTGATGCTGATTTGCGTAACGGTAATCCCAATGGCTATTTGCGGTTCCCTCGGAATCACAACAACCATCAGCGGAACCTCACTAATCATCGTCATCGGTGTTGTGGCAGAAACGATGCAGCAGATTCAGCTTGAAATGGCAGGAAGGAATTATTGCGGAATCCTTTGCCAGGATACAGAGAAATAAAAAAAAGAAGGAGTTAAAAATGGAGATAAGAAAAGGAGAAAATATCGGTGAGCCAGGCGATATCGAATTTAAGAAAGAAGAACTTGACGAGTCTAAAAAAATGACTCCGGATATGAAATATATCAAATGGCCAGGCAACGTAACGGTTATGAAAGAGCTTATGTCAGTTGTGGTGGCATCCGCTGTACTGGCTATGCTGATTGCAGCAGGTGACCAGCTGGGAATGGCAATCGTCAACCTGGTGCTGAAATTTATCTGATATATACGGCGGCTGTATCTTGGACGATACAGCCGTTTTTTTGTATCCTCAACATTTTTGCATATTGAAACCGTAAAAGAGAAACAATATCTCAAATAAATCAAAGAAAGGAAAATGCAAAAATGGCGAGCATTAATTTATATGAAGAGCCAGTCTATTATTCGGAATTGGCAGATAAAGAAATCACAAAGGAAGGGGTGAAAGAAGACTGCAGCCGAATCCTGAATGTCTGCACATATAAAGTACAGAAATATATCAACAGCCACTACGGAAAAAGTTTCCTCAACGAAGATAGCCTGAAAGACATGGTCCAGAATACTGCTGTAAGTATTATGGGAAGCATCAGTGATTACATCCTCACAGACAAAGCAGTCCCGTTTTGGGCATATATCAATGTCTGCATCCGGTCAGCGGCGAAGGAAGCATACCGGAAAGAGACCGGAGCAATGGGCGCATCTGCGCATGTAATGCGCGAGGCATCAAAGACAGTCGAAAAGATGCATAGCGAGCATCTGTCAGAAGACGAAGTCGCGAAAAGCATGCATATGAAAAAAAGCACAGTACAGAGTTATGTACGGTTGAAGTGTCATACACTCAGTATGGATGAACCAGTTGCGCTAGCAGCAGTTGACAGTTTTGATGAAGGAGACACCCTTGCCGACAGGATTGGTGAAAAGAAGCAAGATATCTTAAGACGCGACAGTGTCGACGAGGTTTTGAAAGAAGAGCCGGGAGAGGTACATGAGATTGCTGAAAAAATGCTGGTCTCCATGAACGAAGAGGCCAGGTTCGTTATTGACAACTACCTGAAATATGCGCCGGAAGATAATTGGAGAGAATTGACCATGAAAGCATGCCGGCAAAAGAATATTTCCGAATCAAGGACAATGGACATCATCTACCGGTTCAGGAGAAGAGCAAAACATGAACTGAAGGACTGGGAGAAGAATGGCAGGATTGGCTCAGAGTAGAATTCAGGGCGGAATATCGCCTGCTAAATATAAATGATGCTGAAGATAAGATTACAAAGGTAAAAGAAAATAAAAGCAAAAATAAAACAGCCTGGCGAAGCCAGGCTGTTTGTTTAATATAAGCGTTTTGTACAGTCTTCGGCTTCGTTACCAGATTCGCTTCGCTCAATGACCGCGGTCTCCCGTCCGTCGATGATACAGTGAGTAAAACAATTAGTATGCTAAAAAAAATGTTCTAATTTTTTTTTGATTTGTCATATTAAAAAAGAAAGAAAAAAATGCCAGGAACGGTTTTTCATAGAGACAAAAAAAAGGCAGGAAATATAAAGAAAACAACGGGAGGATAAAAAATGAGAGAATACAAACCGTAGCGTATAGTTGACAAAGAAGAAAGGAGATTAAAATGATAAAGCTTAAAAAGATAAAAAATCTTAAGCAAGGAGGAAGAAAGATATGAAAAAACAATATTTTAACCCGCCAGACCGGAGAAAAAGAAAAAAAATAACAATAAAAACGGTTAAAGCAGGTATCATGTCAAGCGTGATGGCAGCAGTAACAGCTGCAACAACCGTGGCTGCGCCTATTTTAAGTTATGCTGCAGACCTGACAGAGGTAGACCCTTCAGCCCAGACGCAGACTATTACGAATGATGACGGCACTCAGACCATCCTGAATACAAGCGAGGGGAACGAGACTGCTGATAGTACGGAAGTTTCAAGTGAAGATGAAGCAGAAGAGACAAAGTTTTTGTTTCTGAGGCTGAAAACCACTAGCGGAAAAATCGTCATAGACGAAGGCGAGGATGAAGAACATACGGTCAGGCTCGTAAAACATAAATCCGAAGACGGAAAGACGGATGAAGAAAAGATTGATGTTTACGATAAGGATGACGTACTGGTCTCAAGTGAGGATGCCGCTAAAAATAATTATACATATGCTTACGAAGTAAAATCCGACAGCGTGGCTAATGTGAAAGCAGAGGCTGATGAAGGATATGTACTGAAAAAGTATGAGGTGAAGGCTGAAGATGCAAATAAAAAGGCTGACCTTAACGCTAATGATGTTTCAGACAGTTATGAGCAGGCAATTTTTATGGATGAAAACAAAACTGTAGACGTGGAGTTTGAGAAGTCCAGCGAAGGCGATACTGGTGTTACTGATGAGACAACGCAAACAGCAGATGAAGATGTCAGAGATGATTGTGCTGAAGATGCGGATGTAAATGATGACAAAGAGAAAGACGAGGATATCAGCGTTGATGATTCGGTACGCAAAGGGGCTGATGCAGAGACAGAAGATGTTGAATCCAAAGCGGATGCTGCGGGTGTGGATGATGACTTATCAGTTGTAGACCATGAAGAGGACAAGGCTGAAAGCTAGGCCGAAACAGCAGTAGATGAAAATGACACTGATGACGTTACTGAGGCTGGCGATGAAGAGTTGACTACAGACGCGGAAGCTGCGGATGACAGCGAGACAACGGATACAGGAGAGAGTGCGGATGAAACAGTGGAAGAACATTTTTTGGAAAAAGCAGACGGCGTGGATGAACTGAACGCTGATGAATTTGCTTCTGCAAGACTGATTGTTATGACTGATACTGAATCTGGAATCGTTGACAAAGAACATTTGATTGGCGCTTACGGCAGCATTTACCTGCTGCAGTATAAAGATGCTGCGCAGGCAATGAATGCTTATATGTATTACAAAGAGAATGCAGAGGCGGTGGAACCGGATGCAATCGTTGAAGCTGCTACTGAAAATGCTTCAGAAAATGCGTGCGACAGCATCCCGTCAGAAACAGAAAGTAACGCTATTGCAGCACTGAATACCGCCGAGGATTCTGTGGCAGCAAAGAGTGAAGATAATGTAATCGCACTGATTGACACAGGCGTGTCTGAGTCTGAAAATATCGTAGACAGAATTTCGCTGATTGATGATGACCTGGCCGGTAAAAACAGCCATGGTGATACCATGGTAAAAAATATCGTAAATCAGAACAATGAAGCAAAAATTTTGTCTATCAGGGCGCTTGGAGACAACGGCCAGGGTAGCATTTCTGATGTTATTGCTGCAATGGAATATGCTATAAAGCAAAATGTAGGTATCATTAATCTTTCAATATCAACAAGAAAAGACTCCATAAACAAAATATTAGAAACAGAAATCGATAAAGCCGTAGGAGATGGAATCACCGTTGTTGGTGCTGCAGGAAATAATGGCGATGATGCTTCCGGATACATGCCTGCATCTGTTGATTCTGCGTACATTATTGGCGCATGCAATAAAGAAGGCGTGAGGCTTACAACATCAAATTATGGAGATACTGTTGATTATAACGCGGTAGCCAATTCAACATCGGAGGCTGCGGCCATGTTCAGTGGTTATGCTTCTAAGTGTGGAATCAAAAATGTAAAAGCAGACAAAAAAGATTTTTTTGACGCATCTTACAGGAGTGATGAAGTATCGCAGGGTGACGGATTGAAAGTATATTACCTGTTTTACGATGCAAGTAAGCCAGATATTGATGAGCATACAAAAAATGTTGTAACAAATATCATTTTGAAGTATCCATATGAAAAGATGTCAGATGGAAGCCTTCATTGTTTAATAAATCCAGATGCTTCAAAATACAACTATAATCTTAACGGTGCTGACGGAACATCACTGGCGGTTGATGTAGACCGTGGAGCACATGGCGGACGGCAGCAGCCTATCACTGATGAATGTACATATGATGAGCAGACCGGCTATATCGACATCCCGGCAGAATATGCAGACAAAGATGTAACTGTCACTGTATGGCAAGACACGGAGTCAGCATTCTATAAAAACCTTATGCCAGATGAGATAAAACCTGAAGAAGACCAGACTGGAAAAGTTTCAGTGGCAACTTTTTCAAGCTATTTTCCAGATGGAACATATCCCGCATACTTTATAGCAAAAGGATGTAATATGGTATATCTGAAAGGAGATATCAGTAAATACACCGTAGGAAAGAGCTGGCAGGCCAGCGCAACAACACATAATGTTGGAAATGGTGGTGTTTCGTTTAACTGGGTATCTGGAATGGACGTATACCATAATGGCTTCGGGGCCGGACAGATTTTTAATATTCACGGTTGCAGCGATAGTATCTTTAATAACATTGGCGGAAAAGGTGCTGATGGACTCAACTGGCTGTTTGGTGGATGTGTCAGTGATGTGAGCAATAACTTTGACGGAGACCCTGTTGTAACGGATTTTTACATTGAGTGTATCAAAAATGATTCTGCAACAGCAAGAACCTTCTTCTTCCGTGCAAAATGTTCAGGACCAAGCGGACAGACCGCGCAGACAATGGTTGGCTTTTTCTGTGCATCTATTACGACTCCGCCCCCAACGACTTCAAAGTTTTCGGTTTATAAATGTATGAGCTTGTATGACCAGCTGGCAAAGAACACAAGCCGTGTAGGAGAGGTTGTTGATACAACGTTCACTATCTATACAAACAAGGACTGCGCTGCTTCACATATCGCTACGATGTCAAATGGCAAAAAGGCTGTCATTGGTAAGGGCGGAAACGTTCCACTGTCATACATGACAGATTCAAAGACCAAAAAAACCGTAAAATCAAAAGCGTACGCTACTGTTGTATTAAAACCAGGAACATATTACGTGAAGGAAACAGGCCGAATATCCGGTACGATTCAGAATACAAATGTGTATGGTCCGTGTAAGATAGCAGCGGGAAAGAGCTATAAACTCAGAGATTTTGTCAAAACGGCAGACAGAAGCAAAAAGAGCATGACGTCGACAGGATATGTTGTAAACTATCCGTTCAGGTTCAAAGGCGCGATACTTACCAAAAAGGCCGGGGACACGAAAAAGCCACTGGCAGGAGCGATATACAAAGTGCAGTACAGTGAGCAGGGTGGCACAGCTTTTAAAGCAAAGAGGACATGGTACTTGAAATCTGACAGCAATGGACAGGTTAAAGTAGATGGAAGCCATCTTGCTTCAGGGTATAAGAGCAGTGCACTGTTCTATGTGACGAATGCAGACAATACAAAAACCTATTTCCTGCCTGTATGCTCATTAAAGATAACAGAGGTCAAGGCGCCGGAAGGATATCAGGTTGTGAAGACTACTAAGACAATTAGTATCGTAACAAAGCCGAAAGACTCAAAACTGGACACATGGGTTGATTACAATGCGGTAACTTCTGAGAAGTATGAGCAGATAGACCCGCATATTGATGAAAGATGGAGACTTACGGTCTATGCTAAAAAAATCGACCAAAACGGAAATCCGCTGGCCGGGGCTATGTTTGGAATTTATAACACTAAGGAAAAAGCCGAAAAGGAAGACGATGCTTTAGCTCGTCTTACCACCGGCTCGGACGGGCTGACCCCGGATTATACGTATCCTGATTTAGACCAGTCTACAGAAAAAACATGTACACTATACTGTAAAGAACTAAAGGCTCCTGATGGATTTGCCCTTCCCGCAAACAACGAACCGTTGTCACTTACTTTCAGTCTTAGTGATTATAAAAAACTCACAAAGAAAGAGCAGGATTCCACCGGCGAGCGGAAACCGTTTGGTGGTAAAGGAGTGATAAATACCCCTGAAGGCTGGGCTTATTCGTTCAGGATAAAAAAAATAGATGAAAAAAATAAACCTTTAAAAGGGGCTGAATTTAGTATCTATAAGAGCCAGGATGATGCAGAGGCTGGCGAAAATGAGCTGGATTCATACGTAACTGACGAAGACGGTCTGACGCCTTTGGAAACAATGAGGCTCACGAACGATGTATCAGAGATAACGCTGTATTGTCGTGAGACAGCCGCTCCTGATGGATATATACTTAATGACGAAGTGTTTACCCTGACATGGAAAAAGGCGGATTACGATAAACTGTCTGATGCGGATAAGAAGAATGGAAAACTTCAGTGGTTTGGCTCAGAAAATGGAATTGTAAATGAACACGAATCCAATCCTTCGGGATGGAACCTGAGGGCACAAATTAAGAAAGTTGACGACGACAATAAACCTCTTGCTGATGCTGTGTTTGGAATATATACAAACGAGACATGCGACGAAGATTCACAGGTAGCAGAGCTCACGTCAGGTGAAGACGGCCTTACGGATGAATTTACATATGAAGCTGACGCAGCGAATGACTCAATCACGTTATACTGTAAAGAAACGGATGCTCCAGATGGATATGATATTGATGACAAAGTCTATAGTCAGACATGGACTCATGATGAATATAAAGCATTAAGTGCAGAGGAACAGGAAAATGGAAAACTTAAAATGTTTGGCCCGGTTGATGGTATCGTGAACCATCTTTCATGGCGTGTAAGGATGAACGTTAAAAAGATAAATAAGAAAAAAGAACCTTTGGCTGGAGCACAGTTTGAGGTTTATGGTGATAAAAATTGTAGTTCTTCAGAGTTCATTGGCACATTGACAACGGGACAGGATGGTATGAGCAATACTATCTCATTCGCTGTTGATTCAGCAACAACGTCTATCACGTTATGGTGCAAGGAGACAAAAGCCCCTAAGGGATATCTGATATCAAAAGAAATCGCATCGCTTACATTTGATAAATCAGAGTACAAGACACTTCTGGCACAGGGTAGCACAGAAGGGCCATTGAAGACATTTGCAGGCGAAGGATTCATAGATGATGAGATAACCCCACCGACTGTAAAGATACAGAAAAAGTCTACTGTGTCAAATGAAATATTGGAATTAAGCGGATATTCACTGAAAGGTGCTGAGTTTGAGATAACAGGAAATGGATTCACTGGAAGGCTGATAACAGCGGAGGATGGAACAACAGAAGAGCTGTCGCTTCCAACCACATCCGGGGAGTACCAGGTCACAGAGGTCAAGGCGCCGCTTGGTCATACATTAGACAGCAGAACGCAGACGATAAAAATCAATATGCCCCAAGACAACGGTAAGAAGGTTGCACTTGAGTTCACTGATGAGCCGATATTTGTTTCAGACGGATTCCAGATTACAAAAACCGATGAAAATAAGAATCCAATCAAGGGTGTAGTCTTCAAAGTTGAGTTCATGGACAATGACATAACAAAGAAAACATGGTATCTCGTTTCCGATGAAAAAGGACTCGTAAAAATGGATACGTCATACACCTCAAAAGAGGCTGGTTATAAGAGTGATGGTTTTTATAAACAAAATAATAAAGTAGTTATTCCTATTGGGGGAACGCTAAAAATTACGGAAGTAAAAGCACCTGCTGAATATACAATTGACAGTACACCTAAATATCTGACGACAGGTAAAGATGAAAAAATGAAACTGGATGTTATCAATACTTCAAAGCCATGCAAAATAAGTATCAGGAAATTTGATACAGATGGAAAAACACCTTTAAAAGGAGTTCAGTTTGAGCTGAAGTTCCTCCAGTCTGCTTCGGTACAGTCTGCTCCAAATAGACTTTTGAAAGTTGGTGAGAGCACAAAAGGAGAAACTGATGCAAATGGAAATCTTGTATTTGATAACCTTGACAGGGGACAATACCAGATAACAGAAACAAAAACGACTGAAGGACATACGCTTTTAAAAGACCCGATTACTGTTACCCTTCCAATCACAATGACGAAAGAGGAGGCTATCAAGAATAAGGCTGATACATCAAAGGCGACGTGGGATGCCTATACGAACAAGTGGCAGTTCTACGACTGTACTTTTGAAGTAACCAACTCAGCAACATTTAAGATGCCGATGACTGGAGGAACAGGAAATTGGAAGTATGGTATTATCGGCTTTGGCACACTTGCGGTTCTTGGAACTGGATTAATCCTGATGATGAATCCTCGGAAACAGAAGAAACGCAGGAAGTAACTGAAAATGGATAACCACAAAAAATATGAAGTGGTGAGGAAAAGAAATAAAAGATAAGAAGAGAAGCGCACGGAAACGTGCGCTTCTTGTATCTAAAAAAATAAACAAATGCTTGCTTTGTTGGAACAAGAATGTTATAATATAAGAAACACAGGGAGCCGTTGCAAACGGTCTATCTCCTAAACGATAATTTTAGTGTTATGTTTAGCCGTCGTCTAGTGCCAGTAGTCGGCGGCTTTTTGCTTTTGTTTCGTTTGTCAAGTTCTACTTGCCAGATAAATTTCCAGCATTCTAACACGAAAGTGAGACCACTTATCGCGACTACAAACTTATACATGTCGCATCCCCTCCTTGTAAAAAACTAGAGAAGGGGCATTTATCTGCACCTCCCCAGTAAACTATATTAACAGTTACGAGGAGATAAACCGCCTGCCGTTATTCTCGGCTCCCTATGCAACATAGTATATCAGGATAGAAATAAAAAATCAAGAAAACGCAAAGAAATGGTCAATTTTGAAGAGTTTTTAATATAAATTTACTTTTTTTATCACCGATGGGTAGAGAAATTTCCATCCGTGTCTGCTACACGCGAGCGTAGTTCGCGATGTCACAAATAATTCTCCCTACTTGTTTTTTTATATATATTTTACAACAAATATATATGGTTTGCAAAAAAAATAACGCACCACCTCGCGGTGGTGCGTTTGTGCGATATAAACTAGTTAAGATGGATTTTTTATCCAATTGGCTTTTAGAGTTTTTGTTTCTGACATATGAATTTCCGTTGTTTGTTTCGTTTCATAGCCATCATCGTAAACAGTTGTCCACTTATCGAATCTGCTGCCGTCATTCTCTGGCTTTGAGATATTATCAATTGATAGCGTCATCCCCGCCGGAATCTGCATCGTATATTTTTCAACTCCACCTTTATCTGGGAATGTACCGCCGTTTGCGTCAACAGTCAACGTAAACTTCTGGTCCGGGTCTTTGGCGAAAATCTGCACCCAGTAAATGACTCCATCTTTTTTGTAGCAGCCTACTCCAATATGAGTAGCACCGCTGTCTGCCATAGTAACATAATGTCCAGGGCTATTTACGACGCCATTGACAAATTCTTTTGGAGTTCTAAAGCCTACAGCGATATTTTCCCCACGAATATTTCCAGCACCGGATTCATGATAAGCTGTGTTCGCATTCGTTCCATCTGGCCTGGTGTGGCTATATTTAACAAGTGCACATTCCTTCGCTCTTACCGCCGCTCCTTTATCAAGCGCTGCGTTCTCCTGCACCGGATTTTTCCCGGCTTTTTGTCTCTCAATGTTCGTCAATCGTATGACTTCCTTGATGAATTTCTCTGTATTGAGCGGGGTTTCTGTTGGCTTTGGTGTAGCGGTTGGCTTTGGCTTCTGTGTCGGCTTTGGTGTTGCCGTAGGCTTCGGTCTCTGTGTCGGCTTCGGCGTTGCTGTCGGTGCAACTGTCGGAGTGGCAGTAGGCGTTGCAGCCGGTTTCTCTGGGATGACAACCCGCAGTCCTGCTTTGTTGTAACTGCCGTAAGTCTTAAACGTCTTATTATATCCCCTTACCATATAGTAGTAAGTCCTTCCGGCTTTAACCGGGTACTTGCGGCTGGACTTGTGAACGTATTTCAGGGTCTTTGAACTGACGTTCGCAATCCTGGTCCACTTTGTGGTGTCAGCAGAGCGGTAATACACCAGATAGTTCGTAGCATTGATGGATTTTGTCCAAGTAACAGTAGTCTGCTTATAGTTGTTCGCTTTCACGCGGGTTTTTACAATAGACGGTAC
>JABLTP010093112.1_pt1 | contig 39678 bp, 25 predicted proteins | sample 7160111 | NCBI WGS metagenome assembly JABLTP01 (sample SAMN14651227, study PRJNA627086) | human gut metagenome | isolation source: feces | host: Homo sapiens
CAATTTTCTCTACCGGACGCTTGAAGCAGGGCAGGCTGTAAAAGCAGCCGATGTTCAGCAGTCCCCAGTTAAAAATGACACCTGCCAGACCGCTGGCAAGAGCAACCAAAATGACGATGCCGTAATAGCTGATGGGAAGCAGCTGTAAGTCGGGGATATCAAAAATTGTCGCTCGACCGAAAATAGCGCGGGAAATAATCGTCGCAGTGAAGGCTGCTGCCATGGAGGGCAGCAGAACCATGATGGAAAAGTTGCGGTGCAGCTCCTCCAAAGCAAAGATTACACCGGCGAGCGGAGCGTTGAAGGCTGCCGCAAGACCGGCGCTGGCACCGCTGGTCAGCAGATAGCGTTCCTCCATGCGGGTGCGTCCCATAAGACGGCTGACGCCCTGCGCAGCTACTGCGCCCAGCTGGATGGAAGGGCCTTCGCGTCCTAGGGAAAGACCGGCGCCGATGCCGATGATGCCGGCGGTGAGCTTAACCCAGAGAATGTGCAGCCAGCGCATTTTCATCAGGCCTAAAATTGCTCCTTTGACCTGCGGAATGCCGCTGCCTGCCGCCATAGGCTCGATGCAGTTGAGCTTGTGCAGGATGAAGGCGATGGCGATGAGCACGGCGAACCAGCAGGCGTTGATGCTCCAGTCGCTCACCCATAGGCGGTTGTAGAGCGCTCCGCGCAGGTATTCCATCTCCGAAAGGGCGAAGCGGAAGAAGCTGATGACTATACCGGCGAAGATACCGGTGAGGATACCCTCCGCAAACAGGCGCAGGCGGAAGCGGTGCATGTCGCTGAGCGAACGGTAGGTTTTGAATTTTTGTTCTTTATCGTCCATAAATATAACTCTTTTCTTCGAATTTTTGTAACTAATATTATAGCACAAAAATAACCTTATAGATGCACAGAATGCTCATATAAAAAGAAGTTGGCACAAATATACCAACTTCTTTTGCCTGTGTATTGATACCGGAAGAAATATCAGAGGTTTTGTTGTGTTTTACCGCATGAGCTTCAATTTAAAATAAAAATAAGGTGTATAATAGTTATACACCTTAATCAGTATATTCTACTCTTAAGCAGAGCTTAACAAGTTCTTCCTCAGGCTTAGAAGTAGACCAGAAGTTGCGCAGCGGGAAAAGATATATGCCTCCATGCATATGCAAATTATTTTGTTCGACAAATTTTAATATGCGTTCTTTTATTTTTGAATCAATTACTCCATAATGAGCATTGCAGTAAACGCACAGATATAAGCCTTTTTCTTTCGTTTTCTTTATTGGATTATTATAATGTAATTTGCTATTTGCGCTAATAAATACGTTGTATTGCGTTATAAGATCTTCGTAGAAGAATTCATTGCAGTCATAATGAAAGCCCATCAGATATTCCTGAAAGGACGGATGAGAAAATACTGGCAGCATATGCTTAGCCAAAATATTCATTCGATGTTTAATAGGTGTTTGGAAACTTATATCCTCACTAAAATAAAGATGTTCTTCCTCTTGAAGTTCCAGCAGAATCTGGTTAAGAGGCAGATTCTGAATATCGTTTAAAAAGGCGATTTTCTGCTGCATAGTTTTTTCTAAATACAGCAGCTCCTCAATCTGCTTTTTATATTCCTGTTGCTTGTTGCGATATATATTTTTTAGCAGGTTTATGTCTTTGCTCTTTAAGTAAGCTTTAATTTCTTTTAAGGAAACATCAAGTTTCCTGAGAGAAATGATAATCTGCAGAGTGAAATACTGCGACAGAACGTAAAATCTATAGCCGTTTTCATCGACGAATTCCGGTGAAAAAATATCGTTTTTATCATAATATAACAGCAGCTGCTTGGATATGCCGAGCAGCTTCGCCAGTTCACCTGGAGTGAAATAACGTGAATCCTTCATAAAAAACCTCTTGACTGTATAAGCGTTGTATATTGTAAGATGATACTGATAACGTGGTATGAGTTATCAAAAGCCAATATTATTATTTTACGCCATATTATTAAAATTTTCAAGGAGTGTATGACTGATGGGTTTGATGAGTAAGAAAATGGTAAACGGCGCTGTAGCTTTGGGCTGCATGCTGTTTGCTGCGCCGGTAATGGCACATGAAGCATTAAATGAGTATGTATTGGATCCCATGATGGTTACTGCCGCCCGTTATGAGAAAAGAGATGTAGATATTCCTGCTGCAACAGAAATTTATGATCAGCAGAAAATCGAAAAGCTGGGTGCCAATAACGTTATGGAGGTAGTAAAAAATATTCCCGGCTTTACCTTAACCGCTTCTCCGACCGGTAATACTTACATCGGCTTTAGAGGCATTGCTAAGGATAATGTTGCTATCTTAGTAAACGGAATTCCCTTGAACCAAGACGGAAACTATGACTTGGAATCCATTTCTGCCGATATTATCGACCGCATTGAAGTTGTTAAGGGCGGCGCTACTGTTCTTTACGGCTCTAATGCCAGTGCCGGTGTTATCAATATTATTACTAACAAAAAGGCAGCCAAGAATAAAGTATTGATTGGCTTTGGCGATAAAAACAAATTTAAAGGTGCTGTTAATGTAGCTACCGATAAGCTGCAATTAAGCTATTCCAGACAGCAGTCTAAGGACAGAGGCTTTGTATATAAACAAGCAACTATTATACCGGTGATAAGCTGGAAAAGGACAGCCTGAATCTGCAATATGCTATCAGCGATAACCTGTCCTTGCAATATATGTACAGCAAAAAGGTTTCCGACTGCTCCAAATCCGTTGATGGTGTTTACAAGCCCGGTTTCCATAGTGACATCAAATATAACTTCGGCCAGCTCAGATATGTAAATGATGATTTACAGGCTACCGTGTTCTTCAGAAACAGAGATTGGAAATTCAATACCTCTACACACCAAAAAGGTCATAACTATGGTGCCGATTTGCAGGATAAATTCAAATTGGGCAACACCATGCTGACTGTCGGTGCCAACTATGAAAATGAAAATACCAAAAACAGCAACAATATAGAGGCAGCAAAGCGCGACAGTGCCGCAGTATTCTTTATGACAGAAACTGAGGTATCCGATAAAACCAAGATTTTCCTCGGTGCACGTGAAGCCTATGTTGAGGAATCCGGCAGCAAGTTCTGTCCGCAATTCCAGGTAATGCATTCCTTAGGTACCGATGATAATATTTACCTGAATGTGAACCGCTCTATGCGCGCACCGCATGTCAACGAGCAATGGGGTACGGCAACTCAGCTGATGAACCCTGATTTGAAGGCAGAAAATGGCTGGAACTATGAATTCGGCTGGAAAAAGAAACTGGCTGCCGATGAACTCTTCAAGGTAAACCTGTACCATATGGATATTAATGACCGTATCTACAGCCAACGCAATTATAACGGCAGCGGCAAGAGCATGTTCCTGAATGCCAACAAGTACAGAAATACCGGCGTTGAGGTAAGCTACGAAAAAGCTGCTTCGGAAAAGTTCAGCTACAATGTAGGCGTTTCCTACGGTAATCCCGAGCAAAAGCTTGCTAAGGGCGATTGGCAGAGAGTTGACTTTAAATTAGGTCTGCATGCAGGATTAGGTTATAACTTAGGCAAGACCAATGCCAACATTTATGCTAACTATATGGCAGAAAGAATTAACGGCGTTAAACCGATGTTAGACCTTACTTTGAATGTAAAACAGCAGATTACCAAAAATGATGCTTTAAGATTTGCTGTGTATAATCTGCTGGACCGTGATGATATCAGAACCGGTTCTTCCAGCGGCACCGGTGCTATGCTGGAGGAACGCAACTGGATGCTGTCTTATGAGCACAGCTTCTGATGAAAGGCTTGGCTGATTATGCGTAGATTATTTTTCCTTGTTCTTACCGTGCTGGCTGTTGTCTATTGCTCCGGCTGTGCCGGTACTGTTGACAAGCAGAATGATGCTGCTAAAAAGCAAAGCTATGTTGTGCAGGATGTACGCGGCAAGAAGCTGTCCTTTGAGTCTAAGCCTCAAAAAATAATCAGCCTGTATGTTTATGGTGATGAGGTGCTTTTAGGCCTTGTTGACCATAAGCGTATAGCAGGCCTGTCCAAATGGGTGCATGATGAGGATTTGGCCATGGGTGCAAAGGAGGCTAAGGATGTTCCGCAAATTGCGGAAAGCAATCCGGAGGCGATTCTAGCCTTGAAGCCTGATCTGGTGCTGCTGCCGGACAGCAGTAAGCCGGAGCAGATTTCCAGCTTGGAGGATGTGGGAATTACGGTTTTTGTTTATCCCGCCGCATCCAGACTGAGCAATATTCCCAAGACGATTAAGGCTATCGGCGGTGCTGTAGGCGAGCCGGAGCAGGCTGAAAAGCTGATTGCCGAGATGCAGAAAAAAATCAGTGCGCTTGAAGCTAAGGTTAAAAAAATGCAGCCTGAGGACAGGAAAAAAGGTCTGCTCTTTCTGCGCTTTGGCGCTATCGGCGGCAAGGGGATTATCTTTAACGATATCATGACTGCTGCCGGCGTAGAGGACTGCTATGAGGCAGCACGTCATACAATTGCGGACAAACCCGGAACGAGCCGTATTTTGAGTAAGGAAGAGGTAGTACAGGCAAATCCTGATTACATAATTATCGGCACCTGGTCTCAGGGTGGTGCTTATAAATCGGGTAATGCACAGCTGGAAGAATTGTATTCCGATCCTGCTCTGGCTACAGTAACTGCTGTAAAAAAAAGCAGGCCATTATAATTCCGCAAGGCTATGTAAACTGCCTGTCGCAGCATGCTGCTGACAGTGTAGAGCTTTTGCATGAAGCAGTTTACGGTAAATAACAACAAAAGTCTTTGCGTGATATTAAATAACATTTTATGGGGGTGGCGGTTTAATCTGCTGCCCCTTGTTTTTTGAGGAGAAGAAATATGCTGCAAAAGAAAAACTATAGCGCTGATATTTTGTATAATATCAGGCACTTGAGCGAAGTGAATGAGCAGAGGGATATCAAGCCTCTGATGGCGACATCCTTTCCGGGAACTCATTGTCCGCTGATGGGCGTTCTGATGACCGTAAGACAGATGCCGGAGGCAGTTACGGTTATCGTAGGTACGGATGAATGTACCTATTATTCTAAGCTGCTGGCGAATATGAAAATATTCGGCAGTCTTAAGGAAAGCTGTGTTTCAGTAGTAATTGATGATTATGATGTGACCTTTGGTACGATTAAGAAAACTAAAAAGGCCGTTGCCGAAATTTTTGAGGCAGGAGCGCCTAAATGTATAGTACTGGTAACAACCTGCGTTCTGGAAATCATCGGTGATGATTATGATGCACTCGTTGATGAGCTGGAGGAAAAGTACCATGTGCCGATTCTGCTTGTGCGTACGGAGCATTTTCAGTGTCGGGATCATCTACCCGGTATTGAAAGAACATTGACTGCTACTGTAAAGCTGATGCGGAAAATGCCGACGGAAAATGTTGTCAATATTCTTGGCAATGGCGCTCCGCTACCGCAAAACTCAGCTTTGCAGCAGCTGCTGGAGCGGGCCGGCGTACAGGTGGGACTGCAGCTTCCCGGCAAATGCAGGCTGCAGGATTTGGCGCTTGCAGGCAGAGCCAAGCTGAATATCGTTGTTGATGAGCTGGGGCTGGAATTGGCGAAGCAGATGCGGGAAAAGCTTGCTGTGCCTTACGTTTATTTCCCGCCGATGTGTAATCCGCACAAGTTGCTGCAGGCCTATAAGGAGCTTGCAGCTGCTTTGGAAATGGAGCTGCCGCAGATTGTTACAGAGTCTTTGGAGGAATGCCTTGCTTTGCAGCAGCAGGTACAGGATAAGCTGCAGGGCATTGGCTATATATATGGCAACAGTCCGTATAACTGTTGGGAGCTGAACACTTATCTGGCAGGCTTGGGACTGCAGCCGATGATGATACAGATGAGCACTCTGAAAAACAAGGAAGCAAAAAAAGAGCTGCTGCAATATGCGGATCCTTATATCTGCAAGAGTGCCAATCTGGCAGCGATGGAATTTGTCTATGATAAATTAAAGCCTCAGCTGTATATAGGCAGAAGCTTTACCGACAGCCTGGAAAGAAAAGGGATTTTCGGTGTAGACAGTATGCCGGGACAGGATGTATTGGGCTTTGTAGGCTGTTTCGGCTTGCTTAAGCGTTTGCTGGATTTTACGCAGACTCAAATAGAGGAGAAGTGAATATGGCTTTGATAAGAAATTTTCCGGTGCCGTCTGACAGGATGGCAATAATCAGCACGCTGCTGAATATTGAGGATGCTGTTGTGCTGGAGTATGGTCCCGAAGGAACAACACATTTCAGCATGAATTTTTTCAATAAGCTGGGGCAGGATTATCCCAACAGACTTTTTACCACCGGTGTAGATGACAGTGATATCGTTATGGGCAGCACTGAGAATCTGGAAAGAGGTATTTTTGAGCTGGATGCGTTATATTCGCCTAAGGCTATTTTTGTGCTGACTTCTTCTGTAACCTCTATCATCGGTACGGATATCGTGGGAATTTGCGACAGCCTGCAGGGCAAGGTTCAAAGCAGGCTGATTCCTGTAAATACCTCCGGTTTGGGCGCAGACTACAGCGCCGGGTTGCGAAAAATCTATCTGCAGCTGGCAGAGCTGTTTGTACAGCCTGACGCAGTCAAACAAAAAGGACGCTATAATATTTTAGGTGCATCACCGCTGCATTACAGAGCAGAATCCGATATCTGCGAAATAGAAAGCCTATTGCGTGAAGCCTTTGGCTATGAGCTGCTGTATTGCCTTGCAATGAATACGACTACGGAGGCGCTTGCTGAGCTTGGCAGCGCCGAGCTGAATATTGTTTTGGCTGCCGAAGCGCTTCCGTGTGCGGAATATCTGCAAAGCGTTACCGGTACGCCTTATGTTTATCTGCCGCCTTACGGTTATAGTCAGACGACAGAGTTTTTAAAGAGTGTTGCCGCAGTTATCAATCAGCCTGTTAAAGAAGCTATGCGGCAGCGTTTGGAGGAAAAAAACCGCAGACTGAAAATGCTTTTAAATTCTCCGCTGCTGAGCAGAACTCCCGGTACGGTATTTTTAAAGGGTGATTATGATACAGTAAAAGGCTTGGGTGCATTCTTCAAGAAGTTGAAATTTAATGTAGCTCACAGTGTATGCACACATAAAATTACCGGTACTGCTGCGGAAGGCATAGAGTACTTTAAGGAAGAGAAGGAATATCTGCAGCTGCTGAAGGATATTCGTCATTGTCTTGTTATGGCTGATGAGGATACTGTTGCGCAAGTTGACATGACAAACTTTAAAGTTTGCGTAAGCCATCCCTGTTACAGTCACAGGACAATTGCCAAGCATTTGCCGTTTATGGGCGAAAGAGGCGCCGACATGCTGTTTGAGTATATTCAGCAATATGTAAATATGTAACTGGTTTTCGGTTGCTTTACGGCAGATAAAAATCCCCTTGAGCTTTAAGCTCAAGGGGATTAATAATATTCAGGTCAAATTTAATTTAAGCCTTGGCAGCTTCTGCTTCTACAGCTTCTTCCTTAGCGTAATCCGGATCAAATTTCGGATTCAGGTAGTTTTGGTAAGCCCACGCAAGGAGTGCACCGGAAATATTGTGCCATGCGGAGAAAACTGCACCGGGAACGGTTGCGGCAGGCAGAGCAGCGAAGTGTGCTTTTGCCAGGCCGGTTGCCAGACCGGAGTTTTGCATACCAACTTCGATGGACAGGGCAACAGCCTTTTTCCAGCTGAGGCCGGTGAAGCGGGCGATGGCAAAGCCAAGGGCGTAACCGCAGCAGTTATGCAGAATAACTACCAGCAGAATCAGGCCGGGAGCCTTCAGAATCAGGTCACGGCTGGCGCCGATAACACCTGCGATAATCAAAGAAATTGCAATGGAGGATACAGCCGGCAGATAGTCGGTTGCTGCTTCGGCGAGCTTGGGCAGGAAGGATTTAACAGCCAGACCTAAGCAGATAGGCAGAATAACGATTTGAACGATGCTCCAGAACATGCCTACCGGATCGAAGTTAATTTTTTCGCCGATAATCATGTAGGTGATGAACGGAGTCAGAATCGGAGAAAGCACAGTGGAAACACTGGTCATGGTTACGGAAAGTGCAACGTCGCCCTTAGACATAAAGGTGATTACGTTGGAGGAGGTACCGCCGGGGCAGGTGCCTACCAGCACAACGCCGGTGGTCAGTGCCGGGTCCAGATTAAAGGCAACGGACAGCAGGTATGCCAGGAAGGGCATTACGAAATACTGAGCGCAGCAGCCGATGAGAATATCAAGCGGGCGTTTCAGAACCAGCGCGAAGTCCTTCAGGTTCAGTGTGGTGCCCATGCCGAACATTACGATACCGAGCATGCAGCTCAGGACGCTGATGCCGTGCACCTTGCCTAATACCCACAAAAAGTTCTGTGGCATTGTGAGGCCGAGAACCAGAAAAACAATGGCGATGATGCCAAAGAATTTGCCGATTAAAGCACAAAATTGTTTCATTATGAAATTACCTCTTTCCCTTAATAAAAAAATAATAATTTTAGAGAGTAGCGGCAATGCTCTCTCCTTTGTCTGTAATGTCCACTATTATAACAAAGACAGAAGAGGAAATAAAGAGTTTGCTGTAAAAAACGGTAAAAAATTTTAAAAACAGCAGAATTGTGTTATAATGTTAATATAAATTGCGAAAAATATGGACGGAGGTACGCTACTTGTATACTATAAGCAGAGATTACCGCAAAGAAATTGTGATTGAAAAATCACGTTTTATCTGCTCGCTGAAAAAGGTTCACAGCGAAGCAGAGGCCCAGGAGTTCATTAAGGCCGTAAAAAAAGAGTTCTGGGATGCAACGCATAACTGCTCCGCCTATATCGTGGATGACCTGGCACAGCGCTCCAGTGACGATGGCGAGCCGAGTGGTACTGCCGGCATTCCTATGTTGGAGGTGCTGCGCAAAAACGGACTGACGGAAACAGCAGCCGTGGTGACACGTTACTTCGGCGGTATTAAGCTGGGCGCAGGCGGGCTTGTGCGCGCTTACAGCGGCAGCGTGGCAGGCGCGGTGAAGGAAGCTGGCCTGGCGCAGAAAATTTTGCTGGGCTATTACAGCTTTTTATATGATGTGAACAGTGTCGGACGCATTTTGAATGTGCTTTATCAGCAGCAGCTTTTTGAGATTGCCGATGTGCAGTATGACCTGCGCGCAAAGGTTATCCTCAAAATGCGCGCGGAGCAAAAGGCAGAGGCCGAGGCTTGGCTGACAGAGAACCTCAATCAGCAGATAGAGCTGGAGCAGGAGGGCACAGAGTTCGCTGAGGTGGCGCTGTAGCTTTTAATAGGAAAAATTATACGAACAATCTCCCTTAGGCTATTGCTTGCGGGAGGTTGTTTTTGCTTTAGCATTGATACTGTTCAAATAAAAAGCTTTCAGCTTTGTAGCAAATAATGTATAATAATATGAATGAAAAGATTACTGACAGGAGGTAGAAGCGAGTGATTGAAGAAAGAGTGCCACCGCAAAATATAGAAGCGGAGCAGGCTGTGCTTGGCGCGATGCTTATTGATAAAGAAGCTATTGCCAAGGCGACCGAAGTGCTGTCGGCGGATGATTTTTACCGCGAAGCGCATCGCGTTATCTTTAGTGCGATGCTGGAGCTTTATAATAAAAATGAAGCAGTAGATATGGTTACTGTTACGGAAATCCTCAAGCGTGACAATAAACTGGAGGACATCGGCGGCATTGCCTACATCACCAGTCTGGCGAATGTGGTGCTGACGGCGGCCAACGTCAAATACCATGCGGATATTGTTGCCGAAAAATCGGTTCTGCGTCAGCTTGTGCGCGTTTCTACCGAAATTGCGGCTATGGGCTATGAGGCCAATGAGGATGTTGGTACGCTGCTGGATACTGCGGAAAGCCGCATTCTGGAGATTTCCAACCGCAAGAAAAAGACGGATTTTACAGCAATTAACGACGTATTGATGGACAGCGTGCAGAGTATCGAAAGTCTGCTGCAGAACAAGGGCGGTCTTACAGGTCTGCCGGCAGGCTTTGCGGATTTGGACAAGCTGACGAGCGGTCTGCATCCTTCCGATTTTATTATTCTGGCAGCGCGTCCTTCCATGGGTAAAACTGCGCTGGCGCTGAACATTGTGCAGAACGTAGCGCTGCGTGCGCACAAGGTCATCGGCGGTGAACCGCGCAGTGTAGCCTTCTTCAGCCTGGAAATGAGCAAGGAGCAGCTGGTTAACCGTATGCTTTGCGCCGAAGCAGGCATCGACAGCCAGCGCCTGCGTGTAGGCGAGATGCATGACGAGGACTGGACGCACCTTTGGGATGCCTGCGATACGATGAGCCGTGCGAAAATCTATATTGATGATACGGCGGGCATTACAGCGATGGATATGCGCAGCCGTGCGCGCCGCCTGAAGGCAGAGCATGGTCTGGATTTGATTGTAGTCGATTACCTGCAGCTGATGCAGGGCAGCGGCAAGCGCAATTATTCCGGCGACCGTCAGCAGGAGGTTTCGGAAATTTCCCGCTCACTGAAGGCCTTGGCGCGTGAGCTGGATGTGCCGGTGCTGGCGCTGTCACAGCTGAGCCGTAGCGTTGAATCGCGTCAGGTTAAACGCCCTATGCTCAGTGACCTGCGTGAATCCGGTTCTCTGGAGCAGGATGCGGATATCGTAGCATTCCTGTACCGCGAGGATTACTACAATCCGGAAACGGAAAACAAGCACACCGAGCTGATTATAGCCAAGCATCGTAACGGTCCGGTTGATACTGTTAATCTGTTTTTCCAGAAGCAGTTCACCAAATTTGTCGGCTTTACGAAGCGCGAAAGCTGAAAATAGAATACAGCGATATAATAAAAGTCCCGGGATTTTAACATCTCGGGACTTTTTGAGTATTGCATGGAGCATTGCCTGATGGGGGTTAAAAGCGTGAAAATTATTCTCTTGGCAAAAGATTTTTTCTGATAAGTGTAAAAAAGCTTACAAGGAAGCTGCGAAGAAAAACCGAATATTTTACCTAAAATCAACAAAAAATGTTCATAAAGCTTGCGATAAGACGCGGAAAATGATATGATATTTATGCAACAAAGCGTAGTGAAGAATCTGAAGGTAATATCTGTGGCTTTCAGATGTTTTTTCATGAATAAAATTGTCTTGGGAGGCATACAAAAATGATTGATCGTTATACTCATCCTGAAATGGGTAATATCTGGACACTCGAAAATGAATTCCGTACCATGCTGAAGGTAGAAATTCTGGCTTGCGAGGCTATGAACAAACTGGGCATTGTGCCTGACGAAGCGCTGAAGGATATTCAGACGAAGGCTGACTTCCGTCTGGACCGCATTAAGGAAATTGAAGCAGTTACCAACCATGATGTTATTGCTTTCCTGACTAATGTGGCTGAGTATGTAGGCGATGCGTCCAAATACATTCACAAAGGCCTGACATCCAGCGACGTAAAGGATACTGCACTGTGCTACATGACCGTACAATCCGCAGACCTGATTATGCGTCATCTGGTAAACTTCCATGAAATTCTGCGCCGTCGTGCCGCTGAATTCAAATATACCGTTATGATCGGCCGTACTCACGGCATCCACGCAGAACCGATGACCTTCGGTATGAAATTCCTGCTGTGGTCCGCTGAAATCGAGCGTGACATCGAACGTCTGAAACAAGCGCGTGAAATGATGGCAGTCGGCAAGCTGTCCGGTGCTGTAGGCACTTACTCCAACATTGATCCGTTTGTTGAAAAATATGTCTGCGAAAAGCTGGAGCTCACTCCGGTACGCCTGGCAACTCAGGTTATCCAACGTGACCGTCATGCACATTTCATGACTACTCTGGCAATTATCGGTTCCTCTCTGGATAAGATGGCAACCGAAATCCGTAACCTGCAGCGTACCGATATCCGTGAAGCTGAAGAATATTTTGCACCCGGCCAAAAGGGTTCTTCCGCTATGCCGCATAAACGTAATCCTATCACCTGCGAAAAGGTTTCCGGTATGGCTCGCCTGCTGCGCGGCTATGCAGTAGCAGCTCTGGAGGATGTAACCCTGTGGCATGAACGCGACATCTCCCATTCTTCCGTAGAACGCGTTATTCTGCCGGACGCAACTATTGCTCTGGATCATATGTTGCGTAAATTCTCCAACATCATTGACAAGCTGCTGGTATATCCTGATGCAATGATTGCCAACATGAACAAAACCGGCGGCCTGATTTTCAGCCAAAACCTGCTGATTGCTCTGGTTACCAAAGGTGTACTGCGTGAGGACGCTTACAAATGGGTACAACGCAACGCTATGGCACGTTGGCTGCAAGGCGCTGACTTCAAGACCAACGTTGAAGCTGACCCGGATATCAAAAAATATCTGACCGACGAAGAGGTTGAGCATTGCTTCGATCCGAAACCGATGCTGCGCCACGTTGACGAGATTTTTGCTAGATTTGGTTTATAATTTTGATAAGGAGTGACTGCTAATGTCATCTGTTGTAGTTTTAGGCGCCCAATGGGGCGATGAGGGTAAAGGTAAAATTGTTGACTATTTGGCACAAAAGGCTGACGCTGTAGTTCGTTACAGCGGCGGCTCCAATGCAGGCCATACCGTTGTAGTTAACAACATTAATTATAAGCTGCGTCTGCTGCCCTCCGGCGTACTGTTTAATGATAAGACTAACGTTCTGGGCAATGGCGTTGTAATCAACCCCGGCGTTGTGCTGGCTGAAATCGCCGGCATGAAGGAAAAGGGTATTGATTGCAGCAATCTGGTTATCTCTGACCGTGCACACGTTGTTCTGCCGTATCATCAACGTCTTGATGAACTGCAGGAGGAAGCACTGGGCAATCATAAAATCGGCACCACCAAAGGCGGCATCGGCCCCTGCTACATGGATAAGGTTGCTCGCGTAGGCATCCGTATCTGCGATCTGATGGAGCCTGAAACCTTTGCTGATAAGCTGAAGGTTAATCTGGAAGCAAAAAATGCTATTATCACCAAAATTTACGGTGCAGAACCGTTTGACTATGATACCGTACTGAAGGAATACCTGGCTTATGCAGAAGAGCTGCGTCCGTACGTTGCCGACACCGGCGTTGTTATGGATGAGCTGTTCAGCGCCGGCAAAAACGTTCTGTTTGAAGGCGCACAGGCTACCTTCCTCGATATCGACCATGGTACCTATCCGTATGTTACCAGCTCCAACCCGACTGCAGGTAATGCCTGCACCGGCAGTGGCGTAGGTCCCCGCTTCATCGACCATGTTGTCGGAGTAGTTAAGGCTTATACCACCCGCGTTGGCGAAGGTCCTTTCATCACCGAGCTGCTGGATACCGACGGCCCCGGCAACCAAATCCGCGAAACCGGCCATGAATACGGCACCGTAACCGGTCGTCCGCGTCGCTGCGGCTGGCTGGATGCTTTCATGCTGCGTTACAGCGCACGTCTGAACAGCCTTGATTATCTGGCAATTACCCGTCTGGATATCCTCGACCAAATGCCGAAGATTAAAATGTGCGTTGGCTACAAGATTGGCGATGAGGTTCTCAAACGCATTCCTGCAAGCCTGAACGTTCTGGCTAAGGTTGAGCCGATTTTCGAAGAGTTCGACGGCTGGATGACCGATATCAGCGGCATCCGCAACTATGACGAGCTGCCGGAAAACGCTAAGAAATATCTGGCTAAAATCAGCGAGGTATCCGGTGTTGAGCTGGGTATTATCTCCGTTGGTCCTAACCGCGAGCAGACCATCGTTCTGAAGGAGTTGCTGTAAGCTTAGGCTGCTGAAAAAACAGCAAAAATATTTTAAAAAGTACTTGACTTTCCTTGTGTTAGTCTGTATACTGTTAATGTTGCTAATTTATGGCGACAAATGATTCACTAGCTCAGTTGGTAGAGCACCTGACTTTTAATCAGGGTGTCCCGAGTTCGAGTCTCGGGTGGATCACCAACGAAAATATGCCGTTCTTCGAAAGAAGAACGGCTTTTTTGTATTTGCGGGTACAAATTCCGGCAAAACAGAATATAGTCCTGAAAATTTCCTCCTTGCTAATCAATTCCTGCGGTAGTAATATGTAAGTGATAAGCAAAAATTTTACAGACTTTTTCGGAGGTGCTTTGATGAAAATAGTAGTTATGGAGCCGTTAGGCGTAAAGATGGAACAGATAAATGCACTGGCAGTGCCGCTGCAGGCTGCGGGCCATGATTTTGTATATTATACCGCAAAAGAAACAGATCAGGAGAAGCTGCTCGCACGTGTACAGCAGGCAGATGTTATCATGCTGGCCAACCAGCCGCTGAGTGCGGAGATGATCAACGCCTGCCCTAATTTGAAAATGCTGTCTGTAGCCTTTACTGGCGTAGACCATATTGCGCTGGCTGCCTGCCGTGAGCGCGGAATTGTAGTGTGCAACGCTGCAGGCTATTCCACCAATGCGGTAGCAGAGCTGACCTTCGGTTTGGCTATCAGCGTTATCCGCAATATCGTTCCCTGTGATGCACGCTGCCGTCAGGCAGGAACGAAGGATGGCCTGGTAGGCTTTGAGCTTTTTGGCAAGACCTTCGGCGTAGTCGGCACCGGTGCGATTGGCAGCAGAGTGGCGAAGATTGCCGCTGCCTTCGGCTGCAAGGTGCTGGCCTACAGCCGTACTCCGAAGGCAGAGCTGCAGGCTGACGGTGTAAGCTATGTAAGTCTGGATGAGCTTTTGGCTGCCAGCGATTTTGTCAGCCTGCATGTGCCGCTGACGGACGCAACCCGCGGACTGATTAACGCCGAGGCTATTGCCAAGATGAAGCCGACTGCCGTACTGCTGAATACTGCGCGCGGTCCTGTTGTGGACAGCGAGGCGCTGGCACAGGCGCTGAACGAAGGAAGATTGGCGGGAGCAGGCATTGATGTGTTTGAGGGCGAGCCGCCGATTGCACCGGAGCATCCTCTGTGCCATGCAAAGAACACCGTGCTGACACCGCACGTGGCCTTCGCCAGCGCCGAAGCACTGGCTGCACGTGCCGATATCGTTTTTGCCAACATCGAAAAATGGCTGGCAGGAGCACCGCAGAACGTAATTAAGTAAAAACACTATGAAAAGGCTCAATAATTTATATTATTCCAAGAGAATAAAAGAGCTTTTGGCAGAGCTGCAGACAGCGGGAACAACACTGGTTGTTGCTCCCATGGGCTACGGCAAAACACTAGCAGTGCAGTACTTTTTGCAGGAGCAGGAGCGCTGCGGCAAAAAGGTACTGCGCCAAAGCATTTACGGCGCCGGTGCCGAGGCTTTCTGGCAGGGAGTGTGCCACAGCTGGCAAAATACGGAGCTGGGCGCTGCGCTGCTGCAGCAGTCTTTGCCTGCCGATGCCAATGCCAAAACGCTGGTGCTGGAGCTGTTCCGTCAGCTGCTGCCGCAGGAGCCTGTCTATTGGTTTATAGATGATTTGCATCTGTTGGAGAGCAGCGAGGCGATTGATTTTCTCTTTGCTCTGAGCAAGGCAGGCTTTGCTGATTTGCACCTGCTGCTGGTAAGCAGAGGGCAGATTTTTGACGGCAGCCGTCTGCTGGAGCTGGGACGTAAGGTCTTTTGCCTTGATAAGCATGACCTGGCGCTGCAGCGTGACGAGCTGGCGGAATACAGCAGCAGATGCGGCCTGCAGCTTACAACGCAGCAGCTGGATGCTTTGCATGAGGCCTGCGAGGGCTGGTTTTCCGTTACCTATCTTAACTTTTTGAATTACGACAGGTATCAGCGCTTTTGCCTTGATACAGGCAGCGTTTATGAGATGATAGCCAATGTACTGCTGCGACCGCTGCCGTCGGAGCAGCAGCGCTTGCTGTTGCTTATGGGGCAGCCGGAGGAATTTACTCCGGAGCAGGTGGCTTATGCCTATGGCACAAGCTGCAGAGAGTCTGTAAGCAGGCTGTTGGAATGCAACGCCTTTATTATCAGGCTGGCCAACGGCAGACTGCGCTGTCACCATATGCTGAAGCAGGCCACGCGCCATGCTTTCGGCCTGCTGCCGGAGGCTGAGCAGCAAATGTACTTCCGTCGCTTGGGACAATGGTACGCGCAGCAGAAGGAGTACGAGGAAGCGCTGGACTGGCTGTACCGCGGCCGTGATTTTGACGGCCTGTTGGCTGCAGTGCAGCAGCTGCGCGACTGGTCGATGCGCCCGCAGCACAGGCAGCATCTTTTCGACTGGCTGCGCGAATGTCCGCCGGAAATCTTGTGGCAGTATCCGCAGGCGGTGCTGATTATTATGCGGCGCATGTTTTCGCTGAACATGGTGCCGGAAATGCTGCAGGTTAAGGAATGGTACGTGACGGCGCTGGAGCGCAACACTGCCCTCAGCCAGCGCGAGCGCGATAATTATTACGGCGAGCTGGAGGTTATTCTGAGCTTTTTGGCCTTCAACAGCATCACCGGTATGAGCGAGCATCACAGGCGTGCCTACAAGCTGCTGAGCGGTGCTCCGCAGACGCTCAGCAAGCAGGGCATCTGGACCTTCGGCGCGCCCAGTGTTCTGGGGCTGTATTTGCGCACGGGCTGCAGTTTGCGGCAGACGGTGGAGGATATGCAGGAATGTATGCCACCGTACTATCTGCTGAGCGGCTGGCACGGTGCCGGAGCCGCCGAGCTGACGGAGGCGGAAGCACTTTTGCTGCAGGGACGCATTGACGAAGTGGATATGCCTCTGCAGAAGGCGTATTATCAGGCGGAAAAGCATGGGCAGGAGTGTATTACTATCTGCTGTGATTTTCTGGAGATGCAGCGCGATCTTTTCCGCGGCGTTTACAGCAGTAAGGCAGAGGCCTACAGCCGCCATCAGTGGCAGCTGCAGCCCTGGAAGCAGATCATGCTGCTGAATACTGCCGATATGTACGCCGGCTTTTACTATGCATTGCTGGGCAAGCCGGAATATATCCCAAGCTGGCTGACGGACGGAAATGGACAGCAGCCTTCGGTGCTTTATCCGGCGCGTCCCTGCCGCAACTATATCAGTGCCCAGTGCCTGCTGGCACAAGGGCAGTATACGGAGCTTTTGGTGCGCTGGTCCGACTGGGAGCAGGAATGCCGTCCCTACAGTAATTTTTTGTGCCTGCTGTATTTGCAGGTGCAAAGGGCGGCGGCCTTTGCCGGCAGAGGCGATGTAACGAGCTGCCGCGCTTCGCTGAAGCAGGCGCTGGAAATGGCTGAGGCGGATAAGCTTGTGCTGCCGTTGGCACAGAACATAGCGCTGCTGCGTCCTTATCTGGAGCAGGAGCTGCAAGGTGAATTTTCAGCAGCGGCGGCAGCGGCGCTGCACCTGGGGCAGCAGCTGGAAGCGGGCCGGGGACAGATTATGTCCGCACGCTTTGCCGAAGCAGGCCTGCAGGAGCTGACGGAGCAGGAGCTGCAGATAGCGCAGCTGGCGGCGGCACGCCATACGAACAGGGAGATTGCGCAAAGATTGTCGCTGTCGGAGGGGACGATTAAGCAATATCTCAACAAAATTTTTGCCAAGCTGCAGATTGATGCGGCGGCCAAAAATAAAAGACATCAGCTGGAGCGCTTTTTCCTCAACTCTTAACTAAAGGTTACTTATAGTTAATATTGACCCGGTATATACTGTAAATGAAGAAGTATATGCCGGGTCTTTTTATATCCGGCGGTTAGGAGGCGGAAAAATGAAACGGCTGAAGGTTGTGCTCGGGGCGTGCCTGGCAATGCTCGTAGCCTTTACGGCATTGGCGTGGGCGGCGACGCAGTACAAAACAACTATTAAGGTAAACGGCACCAAGCTGAACGTGCAGCGCTATGTAGAGGGCAAGGGGCCTATGAAGGATAAGGCGGTGCTGCTCAACAAGGATAATAAGGTTGTTGTGCGCTGGAAGCAGCGCGAGCTGAAAAAATGGTACTATGACGGTGATAAATATTTTCGCTTTGTACCCTACAGCTACGATATGAAAAACCTGAAGCCTGGCAGATATCGCTTGGTAACGACCAGCAGCTTCGGCAAGGGCGGTGCGGTTAAAAAGACAGTCAACATCAGCTACAAGCCGCAGAGCAAGATGCAGTTCCGTGCGTCCAAGATTATCCGCAAGGGCAACGGCGATGTTTACCAGCGCCTGTATTTCAAAAAGAATAATTCCACAGGCAAGACCTGCTATGCCCAGATTTTCAATAAAAACAACAAGCTGGTCTACAGCACGAAATATAAGGCAAGAAATGCCAATCAGGATTTTGCCTTCAGCTGGAACGGCTGGGCGAGCGGCAACAGCGGCAAAAAATGTGCTAAGGGCGTATACACTGTGAAGTATTGGATGGATGGCGTTAATCCCAAAACTGCCAAATTCCGTCTGAGCATTTGAGGAGGGGAGCATAATGAAAGAAAAAATGATGCGTATTATCGTAGCTGTTATGCTTACCCTGCTGCTGTGCAGCCTGACGCTGCTGGCAGGCGCCGCCTCCAAAAATGACTGGAAGAATACGGCCGGCTGCTATGTGTGGACAGAAAGCAGCCAGTATAATAACGGCGTGCTGAATATCAAACCCTTGGGCGATGATAAATACCTTTACGAGCTGAAGGTTATGCGTGGCAGCGAGGAAGAGGACAGTGCGGAGGATTTCGTTACTGCCGGTGTTTTTGAAATTAATGAAGATGGCGACGGTATTGCCGAGGTAGATTACCAAAATAATGATACGGTAGAGCTGCGCTTCGTACTGAAGGACAAGAGTATTACTGCTTATCAGGACGGACCGCTGCCGCTTGATGTGCAGGGTGAATACAGATTTAACGAAGACAGCTTTGATGTATCCGAGGCCGCTGCCGCAGCGCTGCTTGCCGGCCTGCCGGAAAAGCAGACGGGACTGCCGGAGGATACCGATGATTATAAGCTGCTCTATGCGGAGGAGCCTGTGGACGGCTGGTTCTATCAGCTGACAGCGCTGGATGATGAGGGCGAGGTTATTGCCAAATTTTTGGTAGCTGCCGATTTGAGCGCTGTGTACCGCAACGATAAAGAGGATGAGGTAAGCCTTATTTACGGTGACCCGATCAATATGCTGGCTGCCAAAAGAGCACCGCTTGTAGAGGAGGATGAGCTGGAAGGCCCTGCAATCGAAAGCGGCGAGCTGGAGGGCGACGAGGATGCGCCCGACCTGCCTGCAACCGCAGCCTCCGAGCTTAGCCCGCTGGTGACAGTGGCTCCGGAGGAGGCCAGCCTGAAGGTGGGCGAGCGTACACGCATAGTTGCTTCGCTGCCGGGCTGCGTAGGCTATAATGTAACTGATTTGCGTTCCTCTGACAGTGATATAGTGAAGGTGGACGGCGATGTGCAGCTTTTGGCTGTGAAGCCGGGAACTGCGACGATTACCGGCAAGCTGCTGCTAGAAAAGGGCGAAAAGGCCTTTATGACGCAGATTACTGCCTATGAGCCGAAGCTGGAGGCTCCGAATCTGCCGGCGCACTTGGGAATAGACGAGGCGCTGAAGCTGGAGGCCTACGTTGTGGGCGAGGCTGACGGCGTGACGCCGGAGTGGAGCGTGAGCGATGAAAAAATTGCCGTTATCGAAGATGGCAAGCTGATCGGCAAGGCTGACGGCGTTGTTACCGTTACGGCAGTCCACGGCGAGATGAAGAGCCAATGGCCGGTGGCTGTGGGCACGGCAGAGCTGCCCGCTGCCGAGGATGAGGAAGAAAATGAGGATGACGATGACGGCTTTGGGCTGCTGACAATTATCGGCGGCGTAATTATCATCGGTGGTGCTGCCTTCTTCTTCCTGCGCAGAAAACGCAAATGATAAGCTGATGCTGTAAAGCGTTATGCTTACCGAAAAAATAATATGAAGCATCGGAGGCTGACCTGTGTCAGCCTCCTTGGTGCGCCTGCGGCATTACCTGCAGGCGTGCTTTTTTATGTGTATATAAGTGTTTTGCTGCTGTTATTACGTCCGTTTTTGCCTGCCCAAGCGCCCATGTCGTTGCCTGCAGGCGCGGAAAATCACACTTATTTTACACTCTGACAATGTTTCACAAAATCTCTGTAAAAAAAGTAACAAAAAGTTTTCAGGTGGACGTTACAAATGGCGAAAAATCTAGTATAATAATATTAAAGTGTACTATACTTTACAAAATCTCTGAGATCTCAAACTGGCGCCAAATCAATCAAAGTAAAATGAGGTAGAATAGTAGAAATGTTTTTTGATTCTTATGACACACCAGTCTTCAGACCTCCCAGTGAGGCACGCAGCTTTATTTTGCGCGTTACGCGCGGCTGCGCACATAATAAATGCACCTACTGCAACATGTACAGAGGTGTTCCTTTTCAGATTTTAAAGGATGAAGAAATTTCCCGTCAGATAGCGCTGGCGGCCCATTACGGCAAGAACAAGGTGCGCCGCGTCTTTTTGGCGGACGGCGATGCTTTGGTGCTGCCGACGGCCAAGCTGCTGAAGATTCTGCAGGTACTGCGCGAGCAGTTTCCGCATCTGCAGCGAGTTGCCAGCTACGCTGCGCCCAAGGATATCCTGCGCAAGAGCGAGGAGGAGCTGCGCCAGCTGAAGGAAGCAGGCCTGAAGCTTTTGTATTACGGCATGGAAACAGGTGACGACGCTACGCTGAAGGCTGTCAACAAGGGTGTTGACGCCGAGCAGGCGATTGAAGCAGGACGCAGAGTTACCGCCAGCGGCATGAAGCTTTCCATGATGATTATTCTGGGCCTGGCAGGTGCGGAGGGCAGCGAACGCCACGCACTGGCAACTGCTAAGGCGATTAATATTATCAAGCCGACGCATTTGAGCGCGCTCTGCCTGATGCTGTACCGCGGCAGCGAGCTGCTGGAGCAGTACGAGTCAGGCAAATTCAATCCGCTTTCACCGGCAGGACTGATGCGCGAGCTGAAGCTGATAATAGAAAATATAGATTTACCTGCGGACAGGCACTGCCTCTTCCGCAGCAACCATGTATCGAACTACGTTCAGCTGGCAGCAACGCTGCCGCATGACAAGCAAAGGCTGCTGCGCGATATTGATTACAGTATTGCTCAGCTGAGCAAGCTGAAAAGTTGGGACGTATATAACTACGATTAATTTTTAATTTTGTATTTGAGCGGGGCTGATGAAGATGAAAAAGAAGCTGGCTTCTGTGCTGACCGTAATCATGCTGGCCTGCAGCCTGCCATGGCAGGCACAGGCTGCAGCGCCTATTGTCAGCAACAAACCGCATAAGGCACCGGTGGCAACGCCGCCGGCCATAAGCGAGGCGCAGCCTGTGAGGGCGGTGCCGGAGCCTGCTGCCGTCAAAGCCGATACCGCAGTCAAGCCTGCTGCCGAAGTGAAGGCACCGAAGCAGACGAAGCCTGAGAAAAAGGCGAAGAAAACCGCAAAGAAAAAGTCTAAAAAAACGAAGGAAAAGCAGTCCAAGGTGCAGGTGCAGCAAAGCAATTGGCGCCTGAAGGTGGCACAGCAAAAGCTGCAGGTGCTGGGCTTCAGTGACGAACGCCCCAGCGGACGCATGACGGAGGCTACCAGCACTGCGCTGAAAAGCTTCCAGAAGCAGCACAAGCTGAAGGCAGACGGTGAGCTGAATGATGCAACCTATCAGAAGCTGACCTGGGAGGCCTTTGCCAAGGAGGGCATCCCCAAGGTTAAGGGCAAGGAAATCGTTAGCCGTGCTGCCAAATACAAGGGTGTTCCCTATGTGTTCGGCGGAACCACGACCAAGGGCTTTGACTGCTCCGGTTACGTGCAGTATGTGTTTAAGGACTGCAAGGCCAAGCTGCCGCGACTGGCAGACGAGCAGGCGTTACAGGGGATTTTTGTAACGCAGAAGCAGCTGCGGCCCGGCGATTTGGTATTTTTTACCACCTACGCCGCAGGCGCATCGCATGTGGGCATTTATGCCGGTGACGGACAATTTTGGAGCGCATCCTCGTCCAAGGGTGTAATGCTTTCGTCGTTGAAGGACGATTACTGGAAACAACGCTATTATGGAGCACGCCGGGTGTTGATTACGAACGGCGAGGTTTATAAATAAAAGTTCTACTGACGGCAGCCGACTGCCGGACAGCGGGGGAGGGTATAAAATATGATTCGTGAGAGAAGAAATAAGGACAAGCTGGCTTCTTATTACAGAAAGTTTATGGAAGAGGGGATTGTTGACCCCAACGTGCATCCGTGGGTTGCCGACAGCTGGCAGCGTTGCCGTGCTATGCATCTGCCGCACGAAACTATGCCCAAAATCAATAAGCTGAGCCACGAAGAGATTATCGCACACCAAAAGACACATGAGTTCATTGTCAAATATGTTGACGGTCTGTATGAGCAGAGCAAGCAGCATTTCAATATCCATAACCTGAGCATGCTGCTGATTGATGAAAACGGTTATGTAATCAAAAACTACGCTATGCCGTTCTTCCAACGCATTATCGAGGATATTCAGGGTATGCGCGTTCTGGAGGAGGATGTTGGTACCTCCAGCATCAGCATTGCGCGCGAGCATAACGTGCCCTTTTTGATGTTCGGTCCGGAAATGTGGATTAAGGACAGCCATTCCGGCGATGCCTGCAGTGCGCCTATCTGCGTAAACGGCAAAATCCGCTATATTATTTCCTTCTTTTCCTTGGATCAGAACGATTTGCCCTATGATTTGCTTTTGAGCCTGCTGATGACGATGAAATATTCCATCGAACAGCACCTGAACATGCTGGAGGCCTGGAGCATTAACCGCATTATGATGGAGCAGCTGCCGCTAACCGTTTACTGGCTGGGCAAGGACGGCAGCGTGAAATACTGCAACGAAAACGGCCGCAAGCGTCTGGAAGGACATGAGCGCTTGGAGGACGTGTTCCTGAACTACGAGCATATTCCTATCAAAAAAGCACTGCATGGCGTAGCCACACAGCGTCGTGAAATCACTTGGATTACCCAAGACAGAACCTTTGAGGATATTACCACCGTTATGCCTATTAAGGTAAGCAGCGAGGTAGAAAGTGCTTTGGTGCTTTCTATGTCCATCGAGGATTTGAAAACAACCATTGCCCATGCAACCGGTTACAGCAGCCGTTACAGCCTGTACAGCATGGTTGGCGAAACCAGCGAATTTTTGGCGCTGCAGCATAAGGCAAGCCGCGTTGCCCGCACCGACCACAACATCCTGCTGCAGGGCGAGCCCGGTACCGGCAAGCAGCGCTTGGCACACGGCATTCATCAGGCCAGCCCCCGCGCTGCCGCTCCGCTGATTGCGGTAAAATGTCACAACGCATCTATGGCAGAGCTGGAGGCTGAATTCTTCGGCACCAATGAGGACGGACAGCAGTCCGCAGGCAAGCTGGAGCTTGCTATCGGCGGTACGCTGTTCCTCGACGAGGTAGAAAAGCTGCCGCTCGAAATGGGCGACAAGCTGGCTGATGCGCTGACGCATGGCCTGCCTGCAACGGAAAAGGGCGGCAAGCCGCGTATGTTCGATGTGCGCGTAATCGCTGCCTGCGATTCCAACCTTAAGCGCCTGGCAGATAAGGGACTTTTCTCCCGTAATCTGTATGAGCTGGTGCTGGATACCACCATGCGCGTGCCGCCTCTGCGCGAGCGCGTGAAGGATATCGAGGTTATCGCTTCGCATATTCTGGTGGAAATGTCCGCACAGCACAACCTGCCGCAAAAACGCCTTTCTCCTGAGGCTGTTTCCCTGCTGCTGTCCTGTAGCTGGCCGGGTAACATCAAGCAGCTGCAGGGTGTTATCGAGCAGGCCTTCTTCCACACTCCCGGCAGCATTATCGAAGCAGAAAATATTAAGCTGCCCGGGGACAAAACCTTGGAGCGCTCCTGGAAGTATGACAAGGAAGCCTTTATTGCAGCCTGGAAATCTGCCGGCGGCAATATCAGTAAGCTGGCAACAATGCTTGATGTCAGCCGTGTAACCTTGTACCGTTATCTGAAGAAGTACGGCCTTGGACCGAAAGCAAAATAAAATTTAACCTGAATGCCCTCGAAGCAGGCTTGCCTGCTCCGGGGGCTTTTGCGTTTTTTGCGGCGAGGTTGGCGCTGCGAGGCGAGTTTAGAAGAGAAAAGTGCAACATGTTGCAGAAATCTCTTGCAGGAATGGTGTTGAGGGTGAATGTTGGGAAGAAAAAGGCAAATTTAGAAGAGAAAAATGCAACATGTTGCAAAAATCTCTTGTAGGAATGGTATTGAGGGTGAATGTTGGGAAGAAAAAGGCAATTTTAGAAGAGAAAAGTGCAACATGTTGCAAAAATCTCTTGCAGAAACGGCGTTGAGATTGAATACGGGGAGAAAAAAGGCTATAATAGAAGAGAAAAATGCAACATGTTGCAAAAATCTCTTCTAAAGAAGGTGAGCTAATGGAAATACGCAGAGATTTTTATTTGGACAAGCTGATAAAACGCAAGCATAACGGGTTGATTAAAATTATTACCGGCATTCGCAGATGCGGTAAATCCTATCTGCTGAATAACATATTTTATCAGCATCTGCTTTCATGCGGTATAGATGATGCGCATATTATCCGTTTTGCTTTCGATTCCGCCGATGATTTGCAAAAGATAGGTGAAAGTCTTATTGCCATGGGAAAGGAAAAGCGTGGCGTAAATCCGGAAAAGTTTATGGCTTATGTTAACAGCAGGCTTGCTGATGAGGATATGTATTATCTGCTGCTCGATGAGGTACAGGAAATGGATTGCTTCGAAGCTGTGCTTAACGGGTATCTGCGCAAGGCGAATATGGATGTATATGTTACCGGCAGTAATGCTAAATTTCTTTCCAAGGATATCATTACGGAATTTGCCGGACGCGGCGATGAGATGCATATGTATCCGCTTAGCTTTGCCGAATTTATGAGTGTTTATCCCGGTGATAAGTATATGGGCTTGGCGGAATATATGCTTTACGGAGGAATTCCGGTAGTTGTGCTGCGTGAAGGGACTGCCGAAAAGGCTGCCGCTTTGCAGAATTTGTTGAGTGAAATTTATTTGAGTGATATTTATAAGCGCAACCGTATCCGTAATAAGGGAGAAATGGAGGATTTACTTAATATACTGGCTTCGGCCATTGGCTCTTTAACTAATTATGAAAAGCTGAAAAATACCTTTAAAAGTGTCAAAAAATCCAAAATTACTTCTACCACTATCAAAAAGTATCTGGATTGCCTGGAAGATTCTTTTTTAATTGAAGCAGCTTCGCGCTATGATGTAAAGGGCAAGGCCTATATTGATACTCCGAAAAAATATTATTTTTCTGATTTGGGGTTGCGTAATGCGCGCATTAACTTCCGGCAGTTTGAACAAACTCATTCTATGGAAAATGTAATCTACAATGAGCTTTGCATGCGTGGGTACAGCGTTGATGTGGGTGTAGTGCCTATTGCTGTGAGAGATGAAAGCGGCAATGTAGTAAGAAAACAGCTGGAGGTTGATTTTGTCTGCAATATGGGCTCAGTAAGGTACTATATACAGTCTGCATATTCCTTGCCGAATGAAATGAAACGTGCGCAGGAGGTACGCCCTTTGAAAAATATTGATGATACCTTCAAAAAAATTATCATTACCAAGGATATTGTCCCGCCCTATTATGATGAATACGGAATTCTTACAGTGAACATATATGATTTTTTGCTGGATAGTGATAGCTTGGAAAAATAAAGCAGTTCGTTTTGGCATTTCAGTTTGATTGCCCTCGAAGCAGGCTTGCCTGCTTCGAGGGCTTTTGCGTTTTTGGCGCTGCGAGGTGAATTTAGAAGAGAAAAGTGCAACATGTTGCAAAAATCTCTTGTAGAAATGGCGATATTTCTTAGTCGCGTTAAGTATAAATAAAATTTAAAAAAAAAATAAAGACAAGGTAGTGCTAAAATTTCTAGTGTTGAACTGCATAGTAGTCTGAGTATAGTAAGAAAATGGCAGTTTTGCAAAAATATAGCGTGCTAGAAAAATTTTCTTGCACATACAACTGCGATGCTATCGAGCTGTTTTTTTGACAAATGTATATGTGCTGGCCTTTTTGGTGCCTTTAGTTAGATTTTGTGCCTGAAAAAAAGAATATGAATACATAAGCTTTTGCCTAATATATTGCATAATACGGAAAAGTGTTAAACTCAATTTGTAAATAAAAAAATTAAGTAGTCAACTGATTTTAATGTAAAACAATATGCTTTTAAACTATAAAGACAAGAACAATGCTTGTCTGGTGCGGACAAAGGTGGTATAATAAAAAATAAGGTATATGTTGAGAGAACAATTATCTGATTAATTAAAATATATCTACCTTTGGTCTTTGATATACAATTGTGGATGTTCGTCTAATGATAAACCACAATAGTGGATGTCTGAATAGTACAGTATATTAAAGCTATTACAAAAATTAAATACATTAAATAAAGTGCGAAAATACAGTGTTATTTATTAATAAAAATATATTGTTGCATAATAAAATACGCTTCCTCACGTGGATTGGGGCCACGTAAATATATAAATATAAAAAGTTTTTTGGAGGAATGTAGCATGAACAAGGTATTTAAAGTCATTTGGAACGAAGCACGCAATGCTTACGTTGTTGTTTCGGAAATCGCGAAGAATCATGGCAGCAAAAGCTGCTCCACCAAAAAGCTGTTGGCAATGCTGATTGCAACAGGTGTGATGACCTGTGCAAGCTTTGACGTGCTGGCGGCGCAACCTACGGCGGCTGAAACGGCTAAGTTTCAATATGTTGCCTTTGGTGATGCAACAGCTGGTTTGACTGATGGACGAGAAAAGACGATTGATGGGCATAAGTATATCTATGATGCAGACCAAAAATATTGGGTGCGTGAAGGCTATATACTGAAGGTTAAAGAAAATGGTGATTTGCATACACCGCTTTCCGCCAATAGCAAAGCTTCTGATGTAGCATATATTGGTAATGGTGATACAGATAGCATTTTACAATCAGTAACTTCTATGGTTTCAGCAAGTGGTACAGTAACCAATATGGGCGAATCATTAAACAAAATTAATGCAAGTGCTTTTGCTGGTGTAAGCCACGGTGGCGGCACTGCTGTTGACGGGACATGGGATTATATTATTTATGATTCCAGCTGGAAAGGTTATGTTGCGAACGGAAACTTCAAAGATGGTTATGTTGATTTAATTGACAAAGACAATGGGATGCCTAAAGGCTTTGTAACTGCCGATGATCCTAACACAGAACTTAATTGGGATGACACTAAGCAGTCCTATACTTATAAAGGAAAACCGGTAGATTACAGCAACGTATACGTTATTGATGGTAAGATTGGTGTGTTTACTAATAAAGATGGCAGTGATTTCTATAAAGGCACCGTCTTTGGCAAAAACAATGAAATCCTTATGACTGTAAAGGATGCTGATAACAACTTCTATAGCTACTGGGCTTCCGAGGTTACCGACCCGAGCGCTACCATGCAATCTTATCGCTTGGTTGAGTATAAGAAAGATTTGGCTGTATTAGTGGAAAATGATAATATGCTGAGTCGTGACGATATTAAAGAAGTTACCATGACTAAAGAGGGTAATTCTGCAACTATCGGCCTGCTGAGAAATGGCGGTAAGGCAGTTGATGGTGTTATTACCGTTAGCAGCGGCGGCGGTACTGGCGGCAGTGGTGCGGATCATGATACTTTCGTTAATATTTCCAATGGTACAGTTAATCAGACCTTTGCTACCGGTTCTAAGGTAGAGGTAAACGGTCCTGCTAACGCAATTACAGGCATTAAGGTTAATGGTGTTGATTATACAATTAAACAGGGTTCCGGGGTAGAAGTTACACAAGACACAACCAAGAAAACTACCACCATTACTGTAGATGGCACTGCAACTACTATCACAGATACCGATACTACATATACTGCAGGCAAGGGTATTGCTATTAGCGATGCAAATGCAATTTCTGTGAAGCTGAACAAGGACGAGAAAAATCTCGTAGTTGACAGCAACGGTTTGGCATTGAATAAAAACCTGACTGTAGACAGCGTAAAAGCAGGTGACTTCTATATGTCTACTGCTGGTATTGGTTATGGCGAAAAAGCTTATATCACCAGCACCGGTCTGAATGCAAATGGCGAAACGATTAGCAATGTAAAAGCAGGCGCAGCTGATACCGATGCAGTCAACGTAAGCCAGTTGAAGAAAGTAAGCGATAATTCAGTTGATGTAGACTTTACTAATATCTCCAACAATGGCAAAACCGAAATAGTTAACATTGCCAAGGCTGCTGATGTGCATGTTAAGGAAGGAAAATACAGCGTTCAAGCGGATGGCACCGTAACCATGACATATGTTGACGGTAATGGCAATGAAGTTACTGGCAATGAGCTTAAGATTACCGACGTTGCCAGCGCAACCAAATTGAATGCCTTGAATAATACTGTTACCAATATTGATGGCAGAGTAACAACCAATAGCACGAATATTACAACCCTGAAAGGCGAAGTTATTACAAGCGGTTCTATTGGTGCAAATGGTAAGGTAGAACTGACCAAGAAGGACGGCAGCAAAGTTGAAGTAGGTACTGTAAAAGACTATAGCGTTACTAGCGGTACATATGACCAAACCACCAAAAAGCTGACTTTGACTAAAACTGATGCTTACGGCAATGCTACTTCAGGTACAGTTGATATTGACCTCGGCGGTATTCAAAGCGGTGATAAAAATTGGACTGCACAGGCTAATGGCACTGATGTTAAGCCTAATGCAGACAATAAGGTAAACTTTATCAATGGTGATAACACTAATATTACTACTAGCGGTGATGGCGTAATTGCAGTTAATCTGAATAATGCTCTGACTGGCATTCAATCTATCACTGGTGTAGGAACTGGCGCAGGCAGCATTAGCTTTGCAGATGGCGCTATCAAGCTTAACAACAAGGTTACCATTGATAATACTGGCAAAATTACTGGCGTAGCAGAAGGTACAATCGCTGCAGGCTCTACCGACGCAGTAAACGGCAGCCAGTTGTATGATGTAAAGAACAGCATCAATACTGATATCAGTAACAAGACCTTCGGTTTGGAAGATGACAAAGGCAATAAAGCTACTAGTACTTTGGGCAATACTGTTCAGGTTAAGGGTGCAGATGGTATTACTTCTACCGTAAAAGATGGAGCATTGGAAATCGTCCTGAAGCTGCAGGATAACTCTAACCTCGTAGTTAACAGCAACGGTCTGGCACTGAACACCGCTCTGACTGGCATTCAATCCATCAATGGTGCAGGTGGTACAATCAATCTTGCAGGCTCTGCTATTACCATTAACGAAACTACCTTTAACAAGGATGGCAGAATTCAAAACGTAGCAGCAGGTACTGAAACAAAAGATGCAGTAAACTTTGGTCAGTTGGACGCAACCAACAAAAAAGTAGATGATTTGAAAACCGAAGTTGGTAAAGGTTGGGTTGTAGCAACAGAAAATGGTACAGCAACTAAGGTAGGAGCTGGTGATACCGTAAAATTCAGCGGTGCTGACAATAATATCAAAGTAAGCAATGATGGTACTAATGTAAAGGTAGAGCTGAACAAAGACCTGACTGTAGACAGCGTAAAAGCTGGCGACTTCTTCATGGATAAGAATGAAGGCGTAGGCTACAAAGGTAAAGCATATATTACCAGCAGCGGTCTGAACGCAAATGGCCAAACGATTACCAATGTAAAAGCAGGCGAAGCTGAAACCGACGCAGTAAACGTAGGCCAACTGAACGCTGTAAAAGCGGAAGCAAGCAAGAAAACTACTTTGTCTAACGGCAAGAATACAACTGTGACATCTGTAACGACTGACGGTCAGACTGATTACAAGGTAAATGTTGCAGGTGATTTAAAAGACATTACATCTGTTGCTAATGGCGCTTCGGAGATTAAGCTGAATGCAGATAGCATTATCATTGCTAATACAAACAAAACTTTTGCAATCACTAACAGTGGTATTGGTATGAGCTATGTAGCTTCTGACTACAGCACAAAAGCAATCATGCTTGGTGAAAACGGAACAACAATCAGCGGTGGCTTAAATGTAGCTGGCAGCAAAATTACCGGCGTAGCAGATGGCACTGAAACAAAAGATGCAGTAAACTTTGGTCAGTTGGACGCAACCAACAAAAAAGTAGATAATTTGACAACCGAAGTTGGTAAAGGCTGGACAGTAGCAACAGATAACGGTACGGCAACTAAGGTAGGAGCTGGTGATACCGTAAAATTCAGCGGTGCTGATGATAACATCAAAGTAAGCAATGATGGTAATAAAGTTAGCTTTAAGCTGAATAACAAATTGACCGGCATTGAATCCATCGCCGGCGTAGGCGGCAGCATCAGCTTCTCCGGTGGAAACGTTACTATCAATAATAATGTAACCTTTGGCAGCAATGGCCAAATCCATAACGTAACCGCAGGTACCGCTTCTACCGATGCCGTTAACGTAGGCCAATTGAATGCAGCAGTTCAAGCAGGCAATACCGATACCCATATCAAACCGGGTGAATACGGTGTAGGTGCTGACAACAAGGTTAATATGGACGTTGTTGATAAGACTGGTACGAAGATTAATACCGTTACCATTACCGATGTTGCTAAAGCAAGCGATTTAGGTAACGTTAATAACATTAACAATGACCTGAAGAACTCGAATGGTACTACCACCGTTGTTGATGCTGTAAATAACTTGAACCAGAAGCTAGATAACAAGGTTGGTGATTTGCAGTACAGCAAGGTAGACAAAGGTGATATTGCGGATGGCGACAGTACTACTACCGCAATCGGCAAGTTGGATCAAAAGCTGAATGATGTAGCAGCAACCGCAGCTAAACAACACACTACAGTTAGCGGTAGCGGTAACATCGTTGTAGAAGATCCTACTATCAATGCTGACGGTGGCAAGAATTATAATGTTAAACTGGCAGACGATATCAATGTTAACAGCGTAACCGCCAATACCTTTAAAGCTGACCAAACTGTAATGAACAAAGACGGCCTGAAGGTTGGTGAAAAGGTTAGTGTAACTGAAAACGCTGTAACTGCTGGCAAGACCTCCATCAGCGATGATGGTGTTAAAGTTGGCGACAAAACCTATATCAGTGCTGACGGCCTGAATGCTAATGACCAAAAAGTTACCAACGTATCAGACGGTAAGGTGGAAAAAGATTCCAAAGACGCAATCAATGGCGGTCAGCTGCATCAAGCAAAAGCAGATATCAACAACCGCATTGATGGTGTTGAAAACCAAGTCATCAGCAACACCAACCGCATCAACAAGCTTGGCAGCCGTGTAAACAAGGTTGGCGCAGGCGCAGCAGCTCTGGCAGCACTGCATCCGATGGACTTTGATCCGGACGACAAACTGACCTTCTCCGCAGGCTATGGCAACTACGGCGGTGAAAACGCTGCTGCAATCGGCGCTTACTATCGTCCTGACGAAAAGGTAATGTTCAGTGTTGCAGGTACCGTAGGCAATGGTGAAAACATGGTTAACGCAGGCGTATCCTTCGCTCTGGACCGCACCAACCATGTAAGCAACAGCCGTACAGCTCTGGCTCGTGAGGTTATCGACCTCCGCGGTCAGCTGGCAGTAATGGGTGCTAAGATGGCTAAGATGGAAAAAGCATTCGGTATGCTGGATGAAACCAAGACCAAACTCTTCCCGGATGTTCCGGCTAACCACTGGGCATATGAATACATCGCTAAGCTGGCAGGCAACGGCTACATCGAAGGCTATCCTGACGGCAACTTCGGCGGTGACCGCCTGATGACTCGTTATGAATTTGCTGCAATGCTCTATCGTGCAATCGAAAACGGCGCAGCTCTGGAAGAAAAGATCATCAAAGAATTTGAGCCTGAATTGGGCCGCATTCGTGTAGACCGCATCAGCGGTGAAGATGGCGATCGCGATAAGATCGAACGTGTACGCGTAAACGATACTAAAGGCGAGCGCGACCATTACGGCAACAAGCTGGCAAAATAAATTGTCGGCAGTGACAAGTGAATAAAGCTCAGTAAACAGTAAAGGCGTTCTCCCGCAGGGGAGAACGCCTTTTGCAGTAATGAAATATGCCCTAAGTGTAATAGCACTTTTTGTTTAACGAACTATTGTTTTTAAAGTGCTTCTGTGTTATAATTACCTTAGTTGCATAGGTAGCCGCATTTTGGCGGAGCTTATGCCTGGTCGTGTGGACCAGTGGCGCCTGTCGAGCTTTCGGCAGGCGCCTTTTCCTTTATGTCAGTCGCAATTGCCGGCTTATATATTTTTACTGCAAATTATGCTATAATCAAAGGAGGAAACATATGCAAAAGCAAATCTCTAATCTCGATAAGCTGACTCTTTCCAACGATTTTCTTTTCAAGCACGTTATGCTCAGAAAGCGCATCTGCAAGCATATTCTGGAAGAGCTTTTACATACCGAAATTGCAGACATTACCTATCTTGAAGCAGAGCAGACTATCGATGTTTATCCTGACAGCCATGGTATTCGTCTGGATGTTAGAATTGCAGATACTGCCAATACTCATTACAATTTGGAAATGCAGGTAAAGAATCCTGTTAATCGTGCTACAGGAAAATTTCTGCTGCCTAAGCGTACCCGCTACTATCAGGCTATGCTTGATACTGATATGCTGCAAAAAGGTCAGGATTATGACGAATTATCTCCTACGTATATAATTTTCTTCTGCCTGTTTGATTTTTTTCAGGATTCTCAGCGTATTTATACCTTTAAGAAGCGTTGTCTGGAAAACATGAATATTGAATTGGCAGATGAAGCAGTTATTATGTTTCTCAATACCTTGGGAAGCAAAGGTGATGTGTCACCGGACATTCAAAGTCTGTTTGACTACATCAACAGCAATACTATTAACAGTAATTTTACACGTGAGGTTGCTGACACTATTGTAGAAATTAAAAATGACAAGAAAGTGAGGGATGCCTATATGACTTACGAAATGCGTATGAAAGACCTGCGTGATGAAGCACATGCCGAAGGCAAAGCAGAAGGTCTCGCCGAAGGTAAGGCAGAAGGTCTCGCTGAAGGCAAGGCAAAAGAAAAGACTGCAACTGCAAAGCGTCTTTTAAGTATGGGATTATCTGTAGAGGATATTGCTAAGGCTACTTCACTTTCCGTTGAGCAGGTTGAAGCAATTAAGGCGGAATGAATTTGACAAGAAAGTGAGGGATGCCTATATGACTTACGAAATGCGTATAAAAGACCTGCGTGACGAAGCACATGCCGAAGGCAAAGCAGAAGGTTTCGCCGAAGGTAAGGCAGAAGGTCTCGCCGAAGGCAAGGCAGAAGAAAAGACTGCAACTGCAAAGCGTCTTTTAAGTATGGGATTATCTGTAGAGGATATTGCTAAGGCTACTTCACTTTCCATTGAGCAGGTTGAAGCAATTAAGGCGGAATGAATTTGATAAAGAGTTTTTGCTTACAGTAAAGGCGTTCTCCCGCAGGGGAGAACGCCTTTTTACATTATAACGAAAGCAGTTAAGCTGTTATGGTATACGCTTTATAGACTGCTTGCGAAGCTGACACTTACCATTTTTCCGGAATTCCGGGGAAGTCGGCAATCGTCAGCATACAGCAGCTGCCGGTAGCTAGCAGTGTATCTGTATCAGTATCATATACATGAATCTGTATAGTAATCAACCGGTCATTATGCGAAACAACCTCAGCTTGTGCCTCTACCATTGCACCGGAAGGAGCGCTCTTAATGAAATCTACGGTCATCGATACCGTAACCACGCGCTTGCCCATAGCGGCGCAGGCGATGCCGGTGGCATTATCCACCAGTGTTGTAAGCAAGCCTCCGTGCAGCTTGCCGTTAAGGTTTGTGTGGATAGCAGGGTCGATGCGCAGGCCGACTGCAGCTTTGCCGCAGCTGATGCTGTGAACCTTTATGCCGCAGTGCTGCATAAAAGCGTTATGCGTGTAGATATCTTTTACGCTTCGGATAATTTCTTCCGGTTGCATAAATCATTCCTCCTTTAGACAGGCGTCCAGCGCTTGGGCGACGTCGTTGCATTGCTCAAGGCTTGCTACCCAATTTTGTAAACGTAATGCCCTTGCTTCACCGTAAACAGGTACGGCAAGGCTCATAAACTTGGCGCAGAGCTCCTCCCAAGTCAGAGGATTTTCCGGATCTCCCTTAGGATAATCAACCTGCATTGTAAGAGTTTGTCCGTTTTGCAGCTGGATTTCTACTCTGGAAGCCAGCTTGGAAGCATCTGCTGCGTGAAGCTGTTCCATAGCCTCATCGCGGATAACCTCGATGCGCTGCATTAAATCCGTAAGCTCTTTGTTATGGATACATTCCTCGCTGAACTGCGTAATGCCTACTTCGCCGAACTTCAGCATGGCAGCGGAGCAATATTGAATACTGAATTTGCCGCCGTAGGGAGTTTGCGGCTGCGGATTATTAATCAGATAGTTCGTAATATCGTTGACGTAAAGCTTAATTTTAGCGATGTCCTCAAGCTGCAGGGAATGAGCCTTACGCAGCTCCTGAATGGCGTAAAGAGCGGCATGGGCATGCTTGCAGCAGGCGTAGGGCTTGAAGGAGTTGATGTCGATTTTCAGTTTATCAGTGCTCATGTTTTCGGTAAGTTTCTCCAAGTGCGGTTCTTTGACCATGGCACGGCAGAAGCCCTTTTCGCCTTCTAAAATTTCACTGGCTGCAGTAAAACCCTTCTGCGACAGATAAGCGCTGAGGACACCGCTGTAGGAAGCCTTGCCTGTGTGCAGTGGCTTGCTCATGGCACCTTCTTTGAGAAATTCCCAAAGGCCTGCGGCCTGGGTGCCGGCGCTGCCATAGCACATCAAGGTCTGCTGTGCGTCAAGTCCAAGAGCGTTGGCGGCAGCAGCACCGGCGGCGATGGTGCCTGCAGTACCGGTAGTATGCCAAAAGAAGTAGGATTCCGGGATAACTGCTTCGCCTACGCGGCCGCTGGCTTCGTAGCCTGCACAAATTGCTGCAATGAGCTGCTTGCCGCTTTTGTGTTCGGCCTCGCAGACAGCCAACGCTGGGGAAACAACAACGCAGGCCGGATGAATAATCGACGGGTTATGCAGGTCATCAAAGTCCAGACTGTGAGAGGCAGCACTGTTGATAAAGGCTGCGTTCAGGGCACCGGCCTTTTTGGCGGGAAGGCTGCCGAAAATATTGGCCTGAGGCGCATCTCCCTGAAGAATAACATCATGTATAATACGTACAGGTTTTTCCTGCGAACCGCGGATAGCAATTCCCAGCCAGTCCAGCAGACATTTTTTAGCCATTTCGATGCTGTGAGCAGAAAGCTTTTCGTAGCACAATTCTGCGGTAAATTTTGCTAATGCTTTAGTTGTCATTGTTAATACCTGCCTTTGCTTTAATTTTAACTATTGCCATGGTATTCGCCAAATGCAACGTAAACACCTGCCTTAGCCTTAAAACAAATTACCTCCCTGCTGGTATTCTCCGAAAACCTCGCGCAGTACGCCGCAGATTTCGCCTAAGGTTGCATAGGTTTTAACAGCATCAATCAGATAAGGCATAAGGTTAGCTTCACCCTTGGCAGCTTCCTTCAGAGCTTTCAGGGAAGAATCTACTGCGTGCTGGTCACGGTGAGCCTTCATTTCATTTACACGGGCAATCTGACGTTCCGCAACGCTTAAATCTGCCGTAATAACATCATTTGTTTTGACAGCCTTGTTGTCCGCAAATTTGTTGACACCGATGACTGTACGCTTGCCTTTTTCAATATCTGTCTGATATTCGTAGGCATGGGCAGCCATTTCACCTTGCATATAGCCTTGTTCGATAGCAGCAACTGCACCGCCCATGGCATCAATTTTTTGGATGTATTCATAAGCTTCTTTTTCGAATTTGTCAGTGAGTGCTTCAACATAATAAGAACCGGCCATGGGGTCGATAGTGTCGGCAACACCACTTTCGTAAGCGATGAGCTGTTGGGTACGCAGTGCAAGCGTTGCACTTTCTTCCGTCGGGAGGGCAATGGCTTCGTCATACGCGCAGCAGGCCATCGACTGAATGCCTGCAAGTACAGCAGACATAGCCTGCCAGGTAATGCGGGCAACGTTGTTCAAAGGCTGCTGTGCTGTCAGCACGCTGCCTGCGGTATGAACGTGTACGCGCAGCATCTGTGCCTTGGGAACGGTGGCTCCGTAACGCTCTTTCATGATGCGTGCCCACAAGCGGCGGGCAGCGCGGAATTTGGCTATTTCAGAGAAGAAATTAAGGCCTGCGGTAAAAATCCAGCTGATACCGGGAGCAAAATCATCAACCTTTTGGCCTGCTTTGATTGCAGCATCAATATAGGCCATGGCATTAGCGAAGGCAAAAGCGATTTCCTGTACCTCGGAAGCACCTGCTTCGCGAATGTGATAAGCGCCAACGCTGATAGTATTCCATTTGGGGATATTCTGCGAGCAATAAGCAAAGGTATCTGTAATCAGGCGCATGGAAGGACGTGGCGGGAAGATATAGGTTCCGCGAGCGATATATTCCTTGAGAATATCGTTTTGAATAGTGCCCTTCAGCTGCTCCGGTTTTACGCCCTGCTTTTCGGCAACAGCTACATACATTGCCAAAAGTACGGCTGCCGGACCATTGATGGTCATCGAGGTGCTGACCTTGTCCAGGGGAATCCCTTCAAAAAGCTTTTCCATGTCAGCGAGAGAATCAATAGCTACGCCAACCTTGCCTACTTCGCCTTCGGATAACGGTGCGTCGCTGTCCAGACCGATTTGTGTCGGTAAATCCATAGCTACGGAAAGACCGGTTTGGCCTGCCTGCAGCAGATATTTGTAACGGGCATTTGTTTCTTCGGCAGTGGCAAAGCCTGCATAAGCACGCATAGTCCACAGGCGGCCTCTGTACATTGTGGGCTGTACGCCACGGGTGAAGGGATACTGACCGGGAAAGCCGAGTTTACTGTTATAATCAAATTTTTCATCGATATCTAAGGGTGTATATAAGCGCTTTTCGCTTAAATGCTGCCGTTCGGGGAATTTTGCGATTGCCTTGGCAACCTTGGCATCATAGGCATCTAAGCTAAGCTGTAAATCTTCTCGTGTAGTCATAATGATTTTCCTCCTTGGATTGCTCTTTCATCGTGCCTGTTTTTTCTAACGCTATGTGCATGTCGAAGGCATGTTCCAAATCAACAGGCTCATGGCCGTTTTTTCTTTGCGCCATTTTCAGGTAATCATAAAGCTGTTCCCTGAAATCGGGGTGGGCGCATTTTTCGATAATCAGCTTGGCCCTTTTTAGAGGACTCAGACCGCGGATATCAGCTACACCCTGTTCGGTAATAAAAATCATCGTATCATGTTCTGTATGATCTGCGTGTGAAACCATGGGGACCACGCTCGAGATATTACCGCCTTTGGCAGTTGACGGGGTGGAGAATATTGTTAGGTAACCGTTGCGCATATAATCTCCGCTGCCGCCGATACCGTTCATCATACGGTTGCCCATAACATGGGTAGAATTTGCCTGACCGTAAATATCAAATTCAAGCGGTGTATTCATGGAGATAACGCCGAGGCGGCGGATGACCTCCGGATTATTGCTGATGTCGAGCGGGCGCAGAACAATGCGGTTACGGTAGAGCTCGGGATCTTCTTTATACATCTCCCAAACTGTCGGCGATGGAGTGAAGGCACAGCCGGAGGCTTGAGTGACCTTACCGCATTTTATCAGCTTGAAAACAGAATCTTGCAAAATCTCTGAGTACATAGTAAGATTTTCAAATTTAGATTCTGCCAAACCCATTAATACAGCATTGGCTATGCTTCCTACGCCGGACTGCAACGGCAGCATTTGCTGCGGCAGACGGCCGTGGCGCTGCTCGTGCTCCAGAAAATCAACCAGGTTAGCGGCAATTTTTTTGCTTGTGTCATCAGGAGCGCTTAAATTGCGTACATGGTCGACAATGTCTGATTCGACGATGCAGGTAATTCTGTCAAGTCCGCAGCTTACATAAGGAGAACCGATGCGGTCGCCGACATGATAAATAGGGATTTCGGTGCGCTCAGGTGGTTTGCTGCAGATGTAAATATCGTGCATTCCCTCCAGCGTCAGCGGGATAGATGTGTTGACCTCAACGATAATTTTTTTTGCATGCTTTACAAGCATAGGCGTGTTGCCGACACCGGAACCGAGAACAATGCTGCCGTCTGCATTAATAGCAGCGGCTTCAACGATTGCAACATCAACATCGCCGTAAAAGCCGTAGTCGATTTGTTGGGCAAAGTGGCTTAAATGCTGATCAATATAGGTTATGCTGCCGGTGTTGATCTGGCGGCTGAGTGTTTTGTTGGAGGCTGCATAATAAGGCATGCGTCCGCTGATACCGCCTACTTCGGCAAGTGCTTCTTCGATTTCCGGTCCGACGGAAGCACCGCTCCAAATATTGATACGGCATTTTTTGCCGGCCTTGATGGCTTTGGAAAGAGCAAGTGTGGTTTTCTTAGGATAGCCAGAGGGGGTGAAGCCGCTGACACCGACATTCATACCATCGGTAATCAGTGTGGCTGCTTCGTCCGCGCTGACTATTTTGTCAAATAGGCAGGGGGTGCGCAAACGTGTTGTATCCAGCATTTCAAAAACCTCTTTTCTTTTTTGAAAATTTCCTTATCTGCTTACAGTTTAAATCTATCAACATATAAAGTAAAATACGGAAAATACATTTTACATATAAAAAATGCATATATGTTAACTCGTTCTTTGATGCGGGAACAGGATAATTCATGATATATAGTGGTCTGTTTTTAGAAAAAAACGAAAAACTTATGCGTTTATTCCTAATCACTTATAAAAATAATCTATTGGAGTTATATGCGTTTTGCATATGCTGTCATTGGTTTTATGAAAAATTTAATTTTAAAAACTAAAAAAGTACTCAGAAATATTGCTGTATAGTATAATAAAGGCAGAGAGAAGTAAAGGAGAACTATATATGGACATAGAATATTACCGCAATTTTATTGCCATAGTTGAGGCCGGCAGTATTTCTGCCGCAGCTAAGCAGATAGCGATTGCCCAGCCGGCGCTGAGTAATCAGCTTAAGGTGCTGCAGAAGCGTTTTGGTACGCAGCTGCTGCATGTGCGCCGTGGCGGTCACAGCATTGAGCTTACGGATGCAGGCTGTATTTTAGATAATAAGGCTAAGTATATCTGCTCGGCAGAAAACAGCGCTCTGAAGGAGATAGTTGACTGTCAGGCAGGCTTTAGCGGTACGCTGCGCATCAGTCTGTCACCTTCGATGTCAATAAACTTTATTAAAAACTTTTTGAGTGATTTTTATAGAGAGTTTCCGCATATTAATTATGAGCTGTATGAGGTGCCGATTGACGAACAAACCCAGCAGCTTTTGGAGGGGAAAACGGAAATAGGCATTGCCAATGCACCCCTAAAGCAGTCTAAACGCTTTGAAACGCTGTTCAGCCGTAAAGAGCGTCTGGTTGCGCTTTTTCATAAGGATAGCCCGTATCTGAAAAATGATAAGCCTAATATCTTGCTGGATGATTTGGAGGACATTCCGTTATGTCTTTCGCGTGGCTGTTCTGAGCTGTTTTTTTCTGTGTGCTCGGATTCACACATTTTCCCGCAGGTTATGAGTATTAATACTACTAAGCTTTCTGCCATAGCCTGGGCAGAAAAAAATACCGGTGTGGCAATTTGGCGGCAATACCACCCGCAAACTTTTCACCGA
>JABLTP010029347.1_pt1 | contig 38216 bp, 37 predicted proteins | sample 7160111 | NCBI WGS metagenome assembly JABLTP01 (sample SAMN14651227, study PRJNA627086) | human gut metagenome | isolation source: feces | host: Homo sapiens
AACATAGTACCAGCAACAGCCACAGAAAGTTGGGATATCTCAGAAGCAGGGGATGGTTCAGTAATGGCATATGTAGAAGATGATGGAACAGGTAATGGTACACATAAGTTAACAATAGGTGGAAAAGGTGGGATTATTGCAAATGAAAGTATGATAAAATATTTTGCTTACTTTAATAAAATGACATCAATAGATTTGTCAGCCTTAGATACATCAGAAGTAACAAATATGTTACATATGTTTAAGGGATGTAGCAGTTTAACAAGTCTAGATGTAAATAAGTTTGATACATCTAATGTAACAACTATGAGTTATATGTTTAGTGACTGCTACAGTTTAACAAGTTTAGATGTAAAAAACTTTGATACCTCAAACGTAACAGATATGAGTTATATGTTTGATTATTGCAATGGTTTAACAAGTCTAGATGTAAGTAATTTTGATACATCACAAGTAACAGATATGAGTTGGATGTTTTATGAGTGTACACATTTAACAAGTCTAGACTTAAGAAGCTTTGATACATCAAATGTAACTAGTATGAGTGATATGTTTAGGAATTGTAGCAGTTTAACAATTCTAGATGTAAGTAGTTTTGATACATCAAAAGTAACAGATATGAGTGCTATGTTTGAAGATTGTAGCAGTTTAACAAGTCTAGATGTAAGTAATTTTGATACATCAAAAGTAACAGATATACAACAAATGTTTGGTGGCTGTAGCAATTTAATAAGTCTAGATGTAAGTAATTTTGATACATCAAACGTAACATATATGAGTTCTATGTTTTCCCAATGTAACAAATTAACCCAAATAACTGTTTCTAATAAATGGGTAATTGGTTCATCTACTAAAGTAACCTATATGTTTGAAAACTGTGGAACAGACCATGTGACTACTGTTTAATAAGAAGTCTAGAAATAGGCTTTTTTGCTATATATTGTAAGTTTTGGTTTATTTTCTCTAAAAACATCCATACTATAACTGGTGATAAGAATGAAACATGAGATAGATTTAAAAGGTTATAAAGTAAGAACTGATTTATTATCAGAAATATTAGATAGAGAACTAAAAGACTATAAAAGAGAGATTAAATCTTTTGATGATATAAAAGTAGAAACTATAGAACTTGATAAGGAATCAGCAGAAGTTATTAATAAAAAAGCAGGTATTTATAAGACTATATATTTTGACGATGTAACAGATGAAGATAATTATAAAAAATTAGATAAAGTACTAACTAGTGAATTAAAAGAATTTTTTAAAATAAAGAAATTAGATAATCTAAAAGATTGTTTAATAATTGGATTAGGTAATAGAATATCAACTCCTGATGCTATTGGACCATTAACTCTAGATGATATAAAAGTAACTAGACATTTATTTACGCTAGGATTAGATGTTTTAGAAAAGTATCGTTCTATTGCAACATTTACACCAGGGGTAATGGGAACTACAGGAATAGAAACTTATGATGCTATTATGGGTATCATTGCTAAAGTAAAACCAGACTTTATCATTGTAATAGATTCACTTTGTGCATCATCTATAGATAGATTAAATAAGACTATTCAAATAACAGATACAGGTATTCATCCGGGAAGTGGTATTGGTAATAACAGAAAAGAACTATCTTATGAAACATTAAATATACCAGTTATTGCTATAGGAGTACCTACTGTTTTAGAAGCCTCAACTATAGTAAGTAATTCAATCGAATACTTATTTAAGCATATAAGTTATGAGATAGATAATAAAGATAAGAAATCATTAAAGTTTGTTCCCACTCTTAATAGAAATTATAAAAATCATAAAGAAGATTTATCAAAAGAAGAAAAAGAAAAACTACTTGGTATAGTAGGAAGCTTAGATAGTGATAGTAATAAAAGCTTAATGAGAGAAGTACTACTTCCTCTAGGATATAACTATATAGTAAGCTCTAAAGAAATAGACTTTGTTGTTAAAAAGATGTCAATGCTACTAGCTAATTCTCTAAATAATAGTTTACTGCTTTCTTAATTATCGACAAATCTTCTTTTCTTTTTTTGTTATAGTAACAATAAGGGGTGGTACTATGAGTAAGAAGATGAATCTTAAGAATAAAAAGAAGAAGAAACATATTATTAAGAAAAGTCTATTCATTATGACCTTTCTTTTATCAATATTTTTTACTATTAGATTATTAGCAAGTATTTCTATTAAAGATCAACAAGATGAATTTTTGACCTTTTTATTAGAAAATCAAAATATCTATTTAGAAGATAAAAGACAAGGCTTTAGTTATTTTCATAAGATGATGATGAAACTTTTAAATATTGACCTAGCAAGTCCTTTAACCTTTCTTAATAGAGATTATAAGGGATTAACTAGTAATACTGTAGTAAAACTTAAAAAGAGTGAAACTAATAAAAAAATAGAAACTAAAAAAGAAAATCCTACTATCTATATTTATAATACTCATCAAACCGAAGAATATAAACCTACTAGTTACTTAGAGTATAGTGTAAATCCTAATGTCTTAATGGCTAGTTATATCTTAGAAGAACAGCTTAGTAAGAAAGGGCATGTTGTATTAGTAGAAGAAGAAAGTGTTAGTAAACTTAGAACTACTTTAGGATTAAATTATGCTGGTAGCTATAAAGTAACTAGGAGTATGATGGAAAATGCTAAGAAGAATAATCCTACTTTAAAGTACTATATTGATTTACATAGAGATTCTCTAACTCGTGATAAAACTACCTTAACAGTAGATGGTAAGAACTATGCTAAGATTTTATTTATTGTGGGATTAGAAAATAGTAACTATCAAGAGAATTTAGACTTTACTAATAAGATAAGTGATTTATTAAATCAAAAAGTAAAAGGGCTAAGTAAAGGTATTTATAAGAAAGAAGGCCCGTTAGTAAATGGGGTATATAATCAAGACTTTTCTAATAGAGTAATATTAATAGAACTAGGAGGTAATGAAAATACGATAGATGAAGTATATCGAAGTTTAATTGTCTTAGGAGAAGTACTTGATGAGGTGATTAAAAATGACTAAGAGTGGTATAGCAAGAATTGTTATATTAATTTTATTCTTCTTCTTTATGATACTTTATGGAATGCAGTTAACTGGTTATAATGATTATAGGACTAATAGAAAGAAAATGTTAACTAGTGAAGAGTTATCTAGTTATGAAAAAGATATAAAGGAAGGAAAGGATGTTTCAAGAAAAGATTATTTAACTAAAAATAAAGTATCTTATAATAATAATCTTTCTAATTTAGGACTTGATATATCAAAAGGTATTAGCTATGTTTTTAATAAGACTATGGATGGACTATTTAAGTTGATGGAAGAAGCTGTTAACTCTTAATATATTAAGAAAAAAGTTAAATGAATACTTTAGTTTAATTTGAAGTTTCTTGACAGTGAAAATTAATCTCTTTATAATAATATAGACTTTAGGAAAGGGATGGTATACTTGATTTATTTAGATAATGTAGCAGCTAGCTTTGTAGAAGATGAAGTATTAGATATCTTTTATAATACTACTAAAAAGTATTATGCTAATCCAAATTCAATTCATAAACTAGGAAGAGAAGAAAATAAAATGATAAGTGATAGTACTTTGAGAATTGCTAATATGCTTAAAGTGTTAAAAGATGAGATTATTTATACCTCAGGTGCAACTGAATCTAATAACTTAGCAATTAAGGGACTATGTCTTAGTTATAAAAACTATGGTAAGCATATCTTGATTAGTAGCTTAGAACATAATTCTATTACTAGCTCAGTAGTTAGTTTAGAGCGTCTTGGTTTTGAAGTTGAAGTTATTCCTGTAACTGATAAGGGTATAGTAGATATAGAATCTTTAAAGAATATGTTAAGAGATGATACTATTTTAGTAAGTGTTACTTCAGTAGATAGTGAACTAGCTCTTAGACAGCCAATAGAAGAAATAGCATCTATTTTAAAAGACTATCCTAACTGTCACTTTCATACTGATGCTACTCAGTCTATTGGAAAGGTAACAATTGATTATAGTAATGTAGATCTTATCACTATAAATCCTCATAAGTTTCATGGCTTAGATAACTATGGTATCTTAGTAAAAAAGAAAAATGTTAGACTAACTCCATTAATAGAAGGAGGTAAATCTACAACCATTTATCGGGCTGGAACCCCATCACTTGCCAATGTCTTAGCCTTAGAAAAAGCTTTAGAGATAGCACTTACTAATCAGGAAGCAAGATATAACTATCTAAAAGAATTAGGTGATATGATTAAATCACATCTAAGTAAATATAAAAACGTTTCTATCAACAGTAGAGAAAACTCATTACCATCTATCATAAACTTTAGTCTTATAGGAGAAAAATCTCTTACTATTTTAGATAAGTTTGAAGAGCATAATATCATTCTTTCTGCTAAAACTTCATGTTGTCCCATCACAACCCCGTCTAAACTAGTATATGCCTTAACTAAAGATAAACAAAAAGCATCATCATCAATTAGAGTAAGTTTATCATATAAGACTACCAAAGAAGAAGTAGAAGAGTTTATGAAAGTATTTGATTTAATATATAAGGAGATTTATCATGGAGAAGTATAAAGAAATAGAGAGAAGTATTATAAAGAAATATCGTAAAGATATATTTTCTAAATTTATAAAAGCAGTTAGTGAATATGAGTTAATCAAAGAAAATGATAATGTAATGGTTTGTATATCAGGTGGAAAAGATTCGTTTCTACTAGCTAAGTGTATACAGGAATTGATTCGTCATGGTAAAGTTAAGTTTACTGCTAGATATGTAGTAATGGACCCAGGGTATAATGAGTATAATCGAGCTATGATAGAAGATAATGCTAAAATACTAAATATTCCTATTGAGATATTTGAAAGTGATATCTTTGATGTAGTAAGTCAAATAGATTCTAGTCCTTGTTATATGTGTGCTAGAATGAGAAGAGGTTTCTTATATAGTAAAGCAAAAGAACTAGGTTGTAATAAAATAGCATTAGGTCATCACTTTGATGATGTAATTGAAACAACCCTTTTGTCAATGCTATATGGTTCAGAAATAAAGACTATGATGCCTAAACTTCATAGTGATAATTTTGAAGGTATTGAACTAATTAGACCATTATATTTAGTCAAAGAAGAGTCAATTATCTCTTGGCGTAATACTAATGAATTAACATTTATTAATTGTGCTTGCCGTTTTACAGAAGGTTGTTCCTTAATAAATGATGGAACTAGTAAACGAAAAGAGATGAAAGAACTAATTAAGAATCTAAGAAAGATTAATAAAAATGCTGATTATAACATCTTCAAGAGCCTAGATAATGTAAATCTAGATTGTGTTTTAGGAACTAAGACTAATGGGGTATATAAAAGTTTCTTGGAAGATTATGATAAGAAAGATAAAAATAAATAAATCTTTCTTTTTTAATGTTTATGAAGGTACTATTAATAGTAATAATAAAGCTAAATCTATAAAATTAGTACTAGATAAAACTTCTAAGATTAAATTAATAGGAGATAGTTATGTCTCAAGTTTAGACGATAGTGATACATCTTACAGTAATATAGACTTTAATGGTTATAAACTATATGTAAATGCAAAAGCAATTAATTAAGTTCTTGTTTTTTCTTTTTAGGTAATATTTAGGCAAGTTGATTTTATTTAGTTACTTAATGCATATTAAATAAAAATAATTGGCACTCTATATTGACAATTGCTAATTCTAGTGATATTCTACTAATTGTTAGGAAGAACTAACAAGGAGGACGTTATATATGAAAAAACAATTTAAAGCAGAATCAAAAAAACTATTAGATATGATGATTCATTCCATCTATACAAATCAAGAAATATTTTTAAGAGAGTTAATCTCTAATGCTAGTGATGCACTTGATAAATTATATTATAAGTCACTAACAGATACAAAGATTAAAATAAAGAAAGAAGACTTAGAGATTAGATTAATACCAGATAAAGAAAATAGAACTTTAACTATTAAAGATAATGGTATAGGTATGACTTGCGAAGAATTAGAAAATAACTTAGGTACAATTGCTAAGAGTGGTTCTGAACTATTCAAAGAAAATATGAAAGATGAGAAAAACTTATCAATAATTGGACAGTTCGGAGTAGGATTTTATTCTGCCTTTATGGTAAGTGATAAAGTAGTAGTAAATAGTAAACCATTAGATAGTGATAGTGAGGCTAATACTTGGGAAAGTGAAGGAGCTAGTGGTTATACTATTAGTAAGTCAGATAAAAAAGATACTGGTACTGAGATTACTTTATACTTAAAGGAAGATACAGAGGATAATAAGTATAGTGATTTCTTAGAAACATATACACTTGAAAGATTAATTAAAAAGTATTCTGACTATATACCATATCCAGTTAAGATGATGGTAGAAGAAACTAAGAAAGACAAAGATGGTAAAGAAGAGACAGTAAGTACTGACAAGACATTAAACAGTATGACACCTATTTGGAAAAAACCAAAGAGTGAAGTAACTGATGAAGATTATCAAGACTTTTATACTGATAAATTCTATGATTATGAAAAACCATTAAAAGTAATTCGTAGTGAGGTAGAAGGAAGAACTAGTTATCAAACTTTATTATTTATACCTTCTCATGCTCCATATAATTACTATTCAAAAGACTATGAAAAAGGACTACAACTATATTCTAAAGGGGTTCTAATCATGGATAAGTGTAGTGATTTATTACCAGACTACTTTAGTTTTGTTAAAGGATTAGTGGATAGTGAAGATATATCATTAAATATCTCAAGAGAAACTTTACAAGAAAACTATCAAATTCAAGCTATTGAAAAGAGTCTAGAGTCAAAAATCAAAAAAGAATTAGAGACTATGCTTACAAAAGATAGAGAAAACTATGAGAAATTCTATAAAGACTTTGGTATGCAATTAAAGTATGGTATTTATTCTACTTATGGTATGAAAAAAGATTTACTACAAGACTTGTTACTATTTAATTCATCAAATGATAAGAAATATACAACCTTAAAAGAATACGTTAGTAGAATGAAAAGTGATCAGAAAAACATTTATTATGCTTGCTCTGAAAGTCTAGAAAAATGTGAGATGCTTCCACAAGTAGATGCTGTTAAAGAAAAAGGTTATGAAGTATTATACTTAACCGAATACTTAGATGAGTTTACTATTAAAACATTAAATATGTATGCAGATAAAACTTTTATGAATGTAGCAGATGAAAAACTTGATCTTTCTACTGAAGAGGAGAAAAAGGAACTAGAAGAAGCTAATACTTCCTATAAAGATATGTTAGGAAAGATGAAAGAGACTCTAACAGATTCTGTAGTAGATGTAACTTTTACTAATCATTTAAAAAATCACCCAGTATGTTTAAAGACTAAAGGTGAAGTATCAACAGAGATGGAGAAAGTCTTACAATCTATGCCAAATAATCAAAATGTTAAAGCAGAAACAGTAATGGAAATTAATATGAATCATCCAATTACTAAGAAAATGGAAGAGTTATATAACAATAAAGACTTTGATACTTTAGATAAATATAGTAAAGTACTATATCAAGAAGCAAGACTAATTGAAGGCCTATCAGTAGATAATCCTACTGAGTTAAGTAATCTAATTTGTGACTTATTAGCAAAGTAAGGGAAAATTTCTCTTACTTTTCTTCATTTTTCGACAAAATTCGACAAATAAAATACATATAATTATAGCAAAGGAGAAGAAGAAATATGTCATATCTTGAAATTATTTTAAACAATTGTATCTATCTTTTATGTCCTATTTCCCTATATCTTATCTATATAACATATCGTAAGAATATCCAGCACGAAGAGAATAATTTAGCTTTTGAAATAGCTCTTACTTCATCCCTATATTTTATCCTTCGTTGTGGACTACCTTTACATCATAATTATCCAACGATGCTTTTTGATATTCCTTTATTACTAGCATTTTCTAAAAAGAAAACAGAGCTTAGTATCTTTATATCAGTTGTTCTAATCTATTATCAAACATTATTTTTGCATATGGCACCTGGATTATTAATTATAGAATATATTATTTATTTTATTGGATATCTTTGCCTTACTAAAAGTAAATTTTCTCTTGTTAATCTAATTCATGGCTTTATTATTATTAATAGTTTCTTTCTAGCAATAAAAGTTTTTTGGTTTATCGCTCCTAATAGAAACTATTATGATAATATTACTTATCTAATATTCCTTATATTGGTTATTTATGTGACAAGTTTTATTATTCTTTACTTTTTAAATAAAGGTGAAAAAATTGTCGATTTTAATAATAGTCTTTATGCAATAGAAAAAGAAAAAGAGTTAAGAGCATCATTATTTAAAGTAACACATGAGATTAAAAATCCAATTGCTGTATGTAAAGGTTACCTTGATATGTTAGATCCAAATGATCAAAAGAAATGTATTAAGTATATTCCTATTATTAAAGGGGAAATTAATAGAACACTAGTCTTGATGGATGATTTTCTAGATTATACTAAGATTAAAATAGAAAAAGAAGAACTTGATTTAGTAATGCTTTTAGAAGAATTAGACTCTGCCTTAAAACCATTATTTCATGAGAGAAAGATAGCAACTAATTATAATATACCTTATGAAGAACTTTATATGGAAGCAGACTATAACCGCTTAAAACAAGTCCTTATAAATATATTTAAAAATGCTGTTGAAGCGAAAGATGGTAGTAAAGAAAAAAGTATAATTGAAGTTGTTGTAAAAGACTTAGGAAAAGATGTATCTATCAAAATAAAAGATAATGGTATAGGTATGACTAAAGAAGACCTAGATAAAGTTGGACAAATGTTTTTTACAACAAAGAAGAAAGGAACAGGTCTTGGTACTTGTCTATCAAAAGAGATAATTAAATTACATGATGGTAATATTACTTATAGCTCTAAGAAAAATGAATGGACTGAGGTAAATATTACTTTACCAAAAGGAGAAGTTATGTCATAATAATAAGGGTGTTATTATGGTAGAAGAAATTAAAAAAGATTTAGAATCATTACTTAGTGAATATCGTTACAATCACTGTTTAAGAGTAGGGGAAACTGCTGCATCTTTGGCTAAACATTATAAAATAAATGCAGAAGAAGCCTATCTTGCTGGACTTACACATGATATAGCAAAAGAATTCACTATGGAAGAGAATGAACAGTTTATAAAAGAACATAACTTAGATGAGAATCTATTAGATCCTAAAAATAAAAAATTTATTCATGGTATAGTAGGAGCAGTACTAGTTAGAGAAAAATATCATTTTAATAAAGATATGGTTAATGCTATTTACTATCATACAACAGGTAGACCTAATATGAGTGACTTAGAAAAAATTGTCTATCTAGCAGATAAGATAGAACCAGGCAAGAACTATCAAGGTATTGAAGAAGAAAGACGCCTTGCTTATCAAGATTTAGATAAAGCAGTTATATTGTGCTTAGAAACTAAAATTAAAAAACTAACTAGTGAAGGAAAGCCTATTCATCAAGATACTATTAAAACCTTGAATTATTTCAAAGAAAAATCAATTTAATTTTGATTTTTTTCTTTCTTAATTAAAGTTTTATGGTACAATTATTATAACAATAAGAGTAGAGGGTGATTATATGTTAGGTGATATTAAAGAAATAGTTAATAATAATGTCTTTGTTAATTTAACTATCGATCTTGCTAAACAAACAAACTTAGTTGATTTACATGTAATATTTGAAGATGGAAATAATAAAGTAGTAGGACAAATAGTTAGTACTACAAAAACAGACTTAAAAGCAAATATTGTAGGAGAAATAAAAAATAATAGCTTTATTCCAGGAGTTAGTAGTAAACCATCTTTTAGATCTAGTGTTAGAATAGTTAATATGGAAGAGTTAGCACTTATTTTAGGAAAACAAACACCAGATAAGGGAGAAGTACTTTTTGGATATTCAACAATATATCAAAACTACCCAATTCATGTTAATATTAACTCCTTCTTTAGTAACCATTTTGCTATTTTAGGTAATAGTGGAGCTGGTAAGAGTTTTACTGTAAGTAGAATTTTTCAAAATATCTTTGCTAGTCAAACAGCTAGTCCTGTAGGAGCACATGTCGTTATGTTTGATGCATATGGCGAGTATACAAGAGCTTTAAAAGATATAGATAAAGTTAATCCTAATATGCATTATAAGACTTATACCACTAATACAACAGTTAGTGATGCTAGTGGTGGTATTATAAACATACCATTATGGTTACTTGGAGTAGATGATATAGCCTTACTTCTAGATGTTACATCTACTAACCAATTACCAATTATTGAGAAAGCTTTAACCTTAGTTCCTATCTTAACAGGGGAAAATGAGATGGTTCTAAAGTATAAGAATGATATAATAGCAAGAGCTGTTGAAGATATCCTTTTAAGTGGATCCCAGTCTACTAAGATAAGAGATCAAGTAACTGCTGTTCTTACTAAGTTTCATACTAAAGACTTATCACTTGAAAGTTTAATAGTTCAACCAGGATATACCAGGACCCTAAAACAATGTCTTTATATTGATAAAATGGGAAAATTAGTAGAGATGGAACTAGTAGTAAACTTTGTAAAACAGTTTATTTTAGAGGATAGGGAAATAGCACCACAAACGGATAAGTTTATCGCTTATACTCTAAAAGACTTAGAAACTGCTATGGACTTTGCCCTAATTAGTGAAGGAGTATTAAAAAGTGATAAAGTTTATGACTATGCTAATGTCTTAAGTGTTAGACTTCATAGTTTAGTAAATAGTCCTAATCATGTATTCTTTGATTCAACAGCTTATATAGATAGAGCAACTTATATAAATGATTTATTTACGGATGTAAATGGTAATCACTGTCAAATAGTAAACTTTAATATCAGTTATATAGATGATAGACTTGCTAAAGTAATTACTAAAATTTTATCTAAATTAGTCTTTGATTATACTGTTGAAAATCCAAATCGAGGTAGTATGCCTTTCCATATTATTATAGAAGAAGCTCATAGATATGTCCAAAAAGATACTGATACGGAAATACTTGGTTATAATATCTTTGATAGAATTACTAAAGAGGGTAGAAAGTATGGAACCTTACTAGGACTTATTACCCAAAGACCTAGTGAACTTTCTGATACTGCTATTTCTCAGTGTTCTAACTTTATTGTCTTAAGAACACTTCATCCTAAAGATTTACATTATATTAAAGAAATGGTTCCTAATGTATCAGCAGAAATAGTAGAAGAACTTAAAAACTTAAAACCAGGTAACTGTATTGCCTTTGGTAATGCTTTTAAAGTACCAATTAGTATGTATTTTCAAAAAGCAAATCCTGAACCATTATCTAATAATGTTGATGTTAGTAGTGTTTGGTATCAAGATGGAAATATGATGTAAGAGAAGATGAAACCGCATAAGGCACCAAGAAAATGACTCCCATGAGAGACAGAGTCTTTAGCACTTAATAATCTAATCTCATCAACCACATAGAAAAGTACAATAAGAATAAAAGTTAGAGGTATCTTGTTAGTAGAAAAATTAACAAAAGATGATAGAACTATTAACATAAAAGTAATACCACTAGCACCTAATATTTTATTTCTTGTAAAAATAGAGTTAAAAAGACCAATTACCGTAGCAGTTATTAAAATCATTATTAAAAGATTAAGACTGCCATACTTTTCTTCTATCATCGGACCAATAAGTAAGATATAAAGAAAATTATGAGTAAAGTGACCCCAGTTAGCATGACCAAAGATATGGGTAACTAGTCTTAAATAAGTAAGTGGATTTAGTAAACTACTGCGGTAAGTTGAAAAAAATAAATCATTACTTTTTCCTTTAGTTAATATATTTAAAATAAGAGATATTAAAGAAATAAAGAAGAAAGATAAAATAATTAAAGAGTTATATTCTAAATAGTTAAAGATATTCATTTTAGACCACCTTTCTAGACAATTATACAATAAAAGTGTCTAGCTAAGCTAGTGAATTAAAAAAGTCTTTTCCTTTTTAGAAAAATATGTTATTATAAATAGTAGTTAGGTAGGAGGTTAAGCATATGGCTTTCAACGATAAATTAAAAAAATTAATGGGACAAGATGATACAGCAACAAATGAAGATATAAAAGAGGAGGAGTATTACAAAGTGTCAAGAGAAGAATATGAAGATGAAAACGGGGTAGCTGGTAGCAAGATGATGTTACTTGAACCACGTGCTTATTCAGAATCACAACAAATAGCAGATCATTTAAAAGATAGAAATGCAGTAGTAGTTAACTTAAAAAGAGTAACACCAGATCAAGGTAAAAGAATAGTAGATTTCTTATCAGGTACTCTTTATGCTATTGGTGGTGACTTACAAAAATTAGGTGGAGGAATTTTCCTTTGTACACCAAACAACGTAAATGTTGAAGGTAAGATTACTGATGACGTGCCAGCTAAAACAAGTGGTAAAAAGTCTAAACAAGAAGAAGACGATGAGTTTGACTGGTAATAACTAACCCGAAAGGGGGATATGTGATGGATAAGTTTCATTATGAAGCTAATGGTTATAATAGAAATGAAGTAAATGCTTTTATTGAAAGAGTAATTAGGGAAACTGAGGGTATTATTAATAAGTGTCAAGAACAAAAAGATGAGATTAAAGATTTAAAAGATAAACTAGAAAGCTATAAAATTTTAGAAGATAGTATTAATAAATCTATTGTTAATGCAGAAAAAACTAGTGATAATATAAAACGTCTTGCTAGAGAAGAAGCTAATGTAATAGTTAGTGATGCTAAAAATAATGCTTCTAGAATAGTTAATGATGCTCTAATTAGGTCAGAAAGAATTGAACAGCAAGCTGATGTCTTAGAAAGAAATATTAAAATATTTAAAAGAAAGTTAAAGATTATTGTTGAACAACAATTAGCAGTAGTAGAAGAAATAGAAGTGTTGGACTTAGACGAATCTTAAGTCTGTTTTTTGCTAGGAGGGAATTTTTTTTGGAAGAATTAACGGAAAGTTATGAAGAATTATTACTTAAATATAATGCTGCTTTAAAAACTCTTGAGACACAAATTGCTATTTTATTGCAAGACTTTGAATTTAAAAATCATTATAATCCAGTAGAGCATGTTAAGAGTAGAATTAAGAGCTATGACAGTATTGTAAATAAGTTAAGAAGTAGAGATTATGAAGTGAATGTTACCAATATTGAAGATCATATTCATGATGCAGTGGGAATTAGAATTGTATGTTCTTTTTTATCAGATGTTTATACAATAGTAAAATTACTAGAAGATAGTGATCAAATAACTGTTCATACTAAAAAAGATTATATTTCAAATCCTAAAGATAGTGGCTATTCTAGTTATCATTTGCTTGTCTATGTTCCCGTTTATTTAATTGATGGAGTAGAGATGGTAGAAGCAGAAATTCAAATTAGAACTGTTGCTATGGACTTTTGGGCTAGCTTAGATCATAAGATAAGATATAAATTTAAAGGTGATATTCCTAAGGAAATTCAAGATAATATGTATAAGTGTGCACTTGATATAAATAATCTAGATCATAAGATGGTTGCTATGAATGATAAGATGCAAACATTGATTGAAGATCAAGAAATAATTTAGCTAAAAAAGGAGCCAATATTTGGCTCCTTTTAATTATTATTTAATATCAATAAGTTTTCTATTTTTATTTTCATCAATCTTTGGAACAGCAATATGTAAAGTACCATTATTATATGATGCTTCAATATTCTCTTCATCCACATCACCTAGATAGAAACTACGAGAATATTTTCCATAAACTCTTTCACGACGAAGATATTTTTTCTTTTCATCCTTTTCTTCTTCTTCATGCTTTTTCTCAGCACTAACGATTAAATTTCCTTTATTGCATTCTACTTTAATTTCTTCCTTTTTGAAACCAGGTAAATCCATATCTACATGATAAGTATTATCTTTTTCATAGATATCACATTTCATCTTAGCTCCTTCTTCTTCAAATAAATCATCTAATGCGTTATCAAAATAAAATCTTCTTGGTAACATAATTATCACTTTCCTTTCACAATTATGTTATAACACTTTTATTAGCACTTGTCAAGAATGAGTGCTAATAAAAATAAAAAAATGTAAAAAAAGATAAAAAAAGGGTTGCAAGACGTGTCTAATTTTGATAAAATAACCTTGTTACTTGAAATGGCGGCGTTGGTGAAGTGGTTAACACGCTGGTTTGTGGCACCAGTATGCATGAGTTCGATCCTCATACGCCGCCCCATAATATGAATAATGAGAGTCTTTTTAGACTCTTTTATTGTAGGAAAAAGGTGGACTAAATGAAAATAAAAGATGAAAAAACAAATGTAATGCGTATATTAGATCAAAAGAAAGTTAAATATAATAGTTATAACTATTTGAAAACTGGTGCTATTAGTGGGATGGAAGTAGCTAAGGCCCTAGATGAAAATCCAAATCTTACTTTTAAGACCTTAGTCACAGTTAGTAAAACAAGTAATCACTATGTCTTTTTAGTACCCGTAAATAAAGAATTAGATTTAAAAAAGGCTGCCAAAGCTGTTAATGAAAAAAATATAGAAATGGTGAAATCAAAAGAACTATTAGCACTTACTGGTTATATTCATGGTGGATGTTCTCCAATTGGAATGAAAAAAAGTTTTAAGACTGTTATTGATAGCAGTGCTAAAGATTATGATAGGTTAATATTTAGTGGTGGAAAAATAGGCTATCAAGTAGAGACTACCTTAGATGAATTAAAAAAAGTAATTAATTTTGATTTGAAAGATATAACATAAAAAAACTAACTATTTCTAGTTAGTGATTACTAATTATGGTGGAGAATAGGAGGATCGAACTCCTGACCTTCTGCGTGCAAAGCAGACGCTCTCCCAGCTGAGCTAATTCCCCAACAACACATTAAGTTTAACATATAAATAGATGTACTGTCAACACTTTTTTGACAAAAAAATCTAAAAGTGGTATAATTAGCTAACATTTAGGGGGGATTATAATGAATAAAGTAATAATTGATAAACAAAAAGAACTAAATATGGAAGTAGCTAGTATGTTAAAGAATAGTGATTCTTCTATAACTAATTTACGTTTGATTAGTTTAGGTAATTCAATTGCTTCTGGTTATTCGATGGTAAGAACAATAAAACCATTACTCTTAAGAAATGATAGTATTGAAAGTATTATGAAAGAATATGATATAAGACTTGAAAGGTATCATTTTGCTAGAGCACAAAATAATAATGATGAACATATCTTTGAATGGTTAGCTTCAAATGTAACTGAAAATGAAATGCATGAAATGAATAGAAGAGATTATTCTTTAGCTGCTAGTAGTATGGTAACTCATGAACTTACACCAGAACAAATCGAAAAGTATTATCCATATAATGAAACGGACAATAAAGGATTAAGAGATTTAGCCTTAGATAATAATCTTAATACGGCTAATATTATTGTTTATAATGGGTGTACAGGATCTTTTCTTGATGCTGCAACACGTAACGGTAAACTAACTCAACAATTAATGAGCGGTGTTAATAGAGATACGGTTGGTTTAGAATCTGTACTTAAATATATTCAAACTAACAACAGAACTAATCAGGCTAATACTCAAGTATATGTTTGTGGAGCACCAAATTTCTTAGGCTTAGGAATATCAGAATTAATAAATAAAAAACTAAGGAAGATAGTTAAAAACTATGCTAATGTTAGTTATGTCGAACCAGTAAAATCTAAATTCTTTTATAGACCGTTAGAAGAAGCCACTGAAGAATTTGAATTAGGTTTTCTTCAAAACTTTTTAAAGAATCATATGTATCAAGTAGATATTCATTATGATGAAGAAGAATATTTAAATTTCAATAATACTATAATGGAAAAAATTAAAGAAAATTATGAGATTAATAACTCTATGATTAGTATTGATAGACAAATGTATGAGCTTAACCATTCTCTAGAAGTAAAATATCCAGAACTCATAGGAGATGAAGCAGTTCCGGATATGATAGATGCTATAGTATTGGAAGAAACAAAAAAATTTTCATCACAAGAAAAGAAGGATAAACTATTAAAAAGAGCTAATAGTTATTTAATTAATAGAAGTCCATATGATTATTTCTATGTTGGAAAGAAAAATATTAAAGAATCATTTCAAAATGGAAAGTAGATTAATCTCTACTTTTTTCTATTGTTATAAGAAAAATTATGTTATACTCATCTTGAGAAGGGAAGATATTATGAAGGTTTTATTATATGCTGAAGGATTAAAAGTGATAGGGGTAAGTGGTTTAGGAAAAGCTATTCTTCATCAAGAGAAGGCTCTACAATCTGCGAAAGTAGACTATACAAGAGATTATAAGACATTTGATTATGATATTGCACATATCAATACCTATTTCTTAAAATCTTACTTTCTAGCTAAAAAATTAAAAAGGAAAGGAATAAAGATAGTCTATCATGCTCATTCGACAGAAGAAGACTATAAAGATGGGTTTGTTGGGGGACATTTAACTAGTAAGTTATTTAAATGGTGGATAGTAAAATGTTATAAACTAGGAGATATTATTGTTACTCCAACTGTTTATTCTAAAAAGATACTAGAAGGTTATAAAGGACTAAAAGGTAAAAGAATAGTAGCTATTTCTAATGGGTTAGAACTGGATTTCTTTAAACCAGATAAAAAGTACCGTGAATCATTTAGAAAAAGATATAATTATAAAGATACTGACAAAGTAATAGTAGGAATTGGTATATATAGCAGAAGAAAAGGAATTGTAGATTTCGTTGAAGTAGCTAAAAGATTACCAGACTATAAATTCATCTGGTTTGGATCAAGTCCTTTAGCAGCAGCTACTCCTGATGCTAGACATGCAGTAGAGACAAAACTTCCTAACTTAACTTTTGCAGGACATGTTGATCAAAAATATATTAAAGAAGCTTTAGGTGGCTGTGATTTATTCTTATTTCCAACTCTAGAAGAAACAGAAGGAATACCAATTATTGAAGCTTGTGCTATGAAGTGTCCTATACTAGTTAGAGATATTGAAATATTTAAAGACTGGTTTAAAGAAGATGTAGATGTTTATAAAGCTAGAGATGTAGATGAGTTTGTTATTAAGACTAAAAAGATAGTAGAAAATAAACTACCATCATTAACTGATAATGCTATTAAGAAAGCAAAAGAAAAAGATATTAAAACAGTAGGTAAACAGTTAAAAGAAGTTTATCAAGAAGTATTACAAAAATAAAAGGATTAACCAAACAATCCTTTTTTCTTATAACTATATTGATAATTAGAATGTTCTTCTCTAATATTTAGAATGATTCCAATTAAAATCATATAAGATAATAAACTACTACCACCATAACTAATAAAAGGAAGAGTAATACCGGTAATTGGTAAAAGACCAATAGTCATACCAATATTTTGTATTTGTTGAAAGATAAGCATACCAATTATTCCTGCTAAGACGAATTTATCGGTTAAAGGAATCTTTTTAATAGCAATAAAGAATAGTTTTCCATCAAATAGTAATAATAATAATAGAAATAAAAAACAACCTAAGAGTCCAAAATTACTAGCAAAAACAGCAAAGATAAAATCAGTACCAGACTCTGGAAAATAAATAGGAGTCTTATTATAACCGTGACCAAATACTCCAGCAGAACCAATAGCAGCAAGAGCATTTTCAAGTTGTAAGCCACTACCACTTTTCCAGTTAAATACTCTTTCAAATCGGTAGTATAAATTATTACCAAAGATAGAGACAAATAACTTTTCACTAGTAAAATAACAACCTAAGACTAAACCAATCGCTAAAAGAATAATTCCTCCTAGAATAATAAACCATCTTAATCTAATACCTGATGCAAATAACATAGAAATATAAATTATAAAGTAGATAATAACAACTCCTGTATCAGGCTCTAGAAAGGTTAAAATACTAGGTATTAATACTACTATAAAAGTCTTTAATAAGAACATAAACTCTTCCTTTATACTAGGCTCTTCATAATCTAATCTAAAATTGTTAATCATAGTACCGAGGACTAACATTAAACTTATCTTGGTAAACTCACTAGGTTGAAAACTACCAATCTTTGGAATAATAAACCAACACTTACTGTTATTAATAGCCGGTGCAAATAACAAAAGACACAAAAGTAGTAAATTACACAGAATATAAAAGAACCAAGCATTTCTATATAAGTACTCATTCTTAACCTTAAAAATGATAAAGACGAGTAATAAACCAACTCCATACCAAATAACTTGTTTTAAAGCTAAATTACCAACATCACTTGGTAAATAAGTAAGGGCACTATTAATAGTAACCACACTAATTAGGAAAAAGATAAAAACAAATCCTAATATACTATAATCTATTTTATTTTTCTTAAACATATATCCACCTCACAAGCCATTATTATTATATCAAATATTAGCAAATTTTATTAAGAAAAACATAAAATTAATTAGGAGGTTAAAAGATATGAAGAATTTACCACCGATTTTTAAAGTGAGTAACAATATCTCTAGCAATAATACTAGTTATTATAAATCATCTAGTGTAGCTAAAATGCCAGTTATTAAACAAAAAGAAGAGGAAGAACAAGCAAGTATTGAGGATAAAATTAATGCTATTTTTAGAACAAGAGGTTATCCTTTTAATATACCAGTTACCATTTCTTTTGCTGGTAAAACAGTTAATACTTTTCTAGCTACTAGAACAAATAGTAGCATTATAACATTAGATAATGAAGTTATCCCTATAGCAACAATTACATCATTTCAAATAAAAAAGGCTCATCAATCATGATGAAGCCTTTTTTAAACTCCACTTACAAAAGTATCTGCTAAACATTTTATTGCTGAAACACAATCTAGATTAATTGTAAAAAAGGAATTAGTACTTACATAAGGTTCTTCACTACTAGTTACAGGATTAGGTGCAAGAACTCTACAAGTACAACAATTATCTTCCATATTTTCAATTCTAAAGACACTTGATGTATTACTTGTTTCTCCTAAAGTATAGGGAAAAGTCCAAAGTGTTCCACTCATACAATTATAGAAGTTGATAGGTCTTGTGTTATAACAAACAAGATTAGGTGTAGGACCTAAATATGGTTTATCACAACCACCTTCCTCACAACAAGAATCCTTTTTTTCTTGTAGGCAAAGAATAGTGTCTAATATATTTGTTAAGCAGTTTCTTTTAGAATCATCTTGACTAAAACACATAATATCTTTCCTTTCTTTTATAAACTATCAATGATAATATCAGCAAGACAGCTAATGACACAAATACAGTTTAAATTAATAGTTATAAATTGATTAGTTGCAAGATAACTTCTTGTTAAATCACTTTGATCAGGGTTGGGTTCTAGTATTCTACATTTTACACAACAGCCATCTACACTTTCTACTCTAAATACACTTGATGTTTTATTATTACCTGCTACTTGATAGTTAGCTGTGAAGATATTTCCACTTGCTGTATAAAATGTTACCGGTCTAGTATTATAACAAATGATAGTAGGACTTCCTCCTAAGAATGGTCTAGTACATGATTCATCATTACAAAGTTCTCCACAAGAGTTTTTCTGTAAAATATCAATTACTTTTAATAATTTAGAAAAGCAACAGTTTTCCTTTGTATTCATTTTATCCACCTCTTATCTATTATCTAATATAAGGTATTCTAGTAATTTCTATTTGTGTAGGTAGTTACCTATATTGCTATTTTATGCTAAAAAAAGATTAATGTTTACGAAAAAGTTTTGCATTTTAGTTAATAACTATTTATAATAAGAACTAAGAGTTACCATGACAGTAGTTCTTTGGAATAATTTGGGTTGGAGAATAATATTAGCTATAATAAGGAGATTATTATGGATGAAGAATTTTATATTACAACGATTTTAGAAAGACACTATTTAGCAAAAAATACCTTTGCCTTTAGTATTTTGCATTGTGCTACAGGAAATTATGATAAAAAGACAGGGGTTTTTACAGATGATATTAATGGAGAAGAGTATTGTTCAATAATTGATATGTGTCAATTAACATCAGAGGTACCTTATGCTTTTGATAAAGTTATTAATGTTGATGAATTACAAGAACTCTATGGGGAAACTGACGAAGACTATGATGTTATTAAAAAATATGAAGATGATATAAAAAACTTTGTTTATATTGTTAGAGTAGTAGATGGTGTACCTAGGTGTTTTGTTATTAATTTTGCTGATGGCAAAAATGATGATGAAAATTATGTTGAGGATACTGAAAATACTGTTTTGGAAAATAATGTTACTAGTAATGTTAAGGAAACTATGACTCAAAAGGAACAACTTGATTTAGTAGAGAAGGAAGTTGTCTCTGGTGTTTACTCTGCTAGTCAATTGAAACTATTAAAGGATAGTATTAAAAAAGATATAGATAAGTATGAAAGTATTACAGACTTAATTAATGAAAAGTTAGAGGAAAAAGAAGATACTACTGATGATACATTATTAGATATTAATAAAATATATAAAAAGATTACAAAGACATTAATCGCTCAAGATGCTCCAACTAGAAGATTACTAGTAGAACTTGCTAGAAAGATATCTGATACGGATGAGGAACTAAAGAAAAATAGACCGGGTATATTAATAACTGGTTCAACTGGTGTAGGAAAGACTAAATTATTAAGTTTAGCAGCAGAAAATTTGCATTTACCTTTCATGATAGTAGATTCAACTCAACTTACTATGCCTGGCTATGTTGGAAAAAGTATCGAAAATTCTTTATGGGATCTTTATGTTAAATGTGATAAGGATAAAGATAAGGCAGAACATGCAATAATATACTTTGATGAAATAGATAAGAAAGGGTCAGATTCTAAGTCTGATGTAGCAGGTCAGGGAGTTTTAAATACATTATTAAAATTTTTAGATGGAGCTACTTATACTGCCTGTGCTAATCCTCAACAATTATTACCAGGAAGTTTTACAGATATAGATACTTCGAAGATGATAATACTAGCAGGAGGAGCCTTTGCTGATCTTTATGAAAAATTTAATAATAGGAAAGAAGCAGTTGGTTTTAAGACTAGTGATAAGAAAGAAAAAGCTGAACCTACCATTGAAGACTTTTATGATGTGGGTATGCCAAAAGAATTTATGGGAAGATTTCCTACTATTATTCATTTAAATGATTTAAGTAAAGAAAATTTAAAGGATGTATTTACTAAGTCAGATGAGTCTCCTCTTTTAAGAGAGAAAGAACATTTTAAGAAGGTAGGAGTTAAGTTAACTGCTACTGATGATTATATAGATGCTATTGCTAATAAAGCTTATCAATTGAAGTATGGAGCAAGAGGGTTAGCTGGTCTTACTTTAGAAAGTACTTGGATGGCTTATGATGAAGTGGCTACAAATAAAGATAAATATAGTGAAGTAATTGTATCAAAGGAAACTTTTGATGATTCATCTAAATATAAATTAATTGAAAAAAATAAGAGATTAGTAAAAAAATAGGAAAAGAATATTTAGTCTTTTCCTTTTCTTAATGATAAAGTTTTTTGAAAGTTAACTTCTTCTTGTTTAGCTGATGATTCATAATCATAGCAAGGATAATTTTTCCCAAGAAAGGGATACAAATCAATTCCATGTCTATATTCATGAATATTTATCAACATAGATTTTAAGTTAGTGATTGGTGGTACACAAACTCTAATTTCCTTAAGTGTATTTTCATCTGTAATAGGATAACATCCATAGAAACTAGTATCATCTAGATTGCTATCAAGAGTCTTAGTGTGATTAAATAAGTAATAGATAGCATCTTCCTTATGATAATAATTTAGTAAATCTTCCTTTGATAAAGTAAGTCCAATTATTTCTTTTTCTATAGAACTATCTGCTACTAAAGAAGAAATAGACTTAGTAGGAAAAGAATAAGTTTCCTTAGATTCTAAAGTACGCATGTAATCTTCACCAAGAGAATTAAAATGTTTAAAAGTAACTTCGTTTACTAAATCAAGTTTATCTAGGATAGATTCTAAAGTATCAAAGTTTTTAATTTTATCAAAGTTAGATATTAGATAACTAAGAATAGCATTCTCTTCTTTTGTTATTAATAAATAATCTTTTAAGTTAGTAAGTAATTTTTTTCTATTTTCCCTATCATCACCATTTGCTAAAGATATAAAATAAGTAGTTAAATAACTTTTAGTAAGTGATAAGAACTCTAATCTATTTAAGTGTTTGTTTTGTTTTAATTCTTTTATCATATTATTTCCTCCTGTAACACTATATTATAGATAAAAAATTAAAAAAATGCAAAGAAATTATTGACGAACATATTTTTGATAGTTATAATATAAAGCAACTGATAGTTAGTAGAAAGGACTGGTTATATGGGTAAGATATTAATAATAGATGATGATAAGGATATAGCAGAGTTAGTATCTTTAATTTTAAGAAAAGAAAAGATAGAATCTGATATTGTAACTGATTCTCTTGAAGCTTTGAAAGTACTAGAAACAGGTAATTATAATTATGATTTAATTCTACTTGATATAATGATGCCTAATATTAGTGGCACAGAACTTTGCATAAAAGTAAGAGATAAAGTCTCTTGTCCAATAGTCTTTTTATCTGCTAAAAAAGAATTAGTTGATAAGATGGTAGGTTATGAAATAGGTGGAGATGATTATATTACTAAACCATTTGATAATACAGAACTTATTTTAAAGATAAAGTCTCATTTAAGATTACAAACTAGAAATAAGGTTAGTAAGAGTACTATTACTATTGGAGAAATTAGTATTAATAAGGAAAGTTTTGAAGTATATAAAAACAAAGAGAAGATAGAAGTATCAACTAGAGAATTTGAACTTTTAAGTTATTTAATGGAAAATGCAGGTATTGCTTTATCAAAAGAACAAATTTTTGAAAATGTATGGGGTAATTGTTATGGTGATATTGGAACGGTAGCCGTTAACATTAAGAACTTAAGAGAAAAAATAGATCCTAATAATAAATATATAATTACTATTTGGGGTTATGGTTATAAATTTGTGAGGAATTAATTATTATGAAGAAAAAATCAATTAAAAGGAAAATACTCATTGGACTTGTTTTTATTACTTTTATAAATATTTTAACTTTAGGTATTTGGTTTTTGTGTAATGTAGAACCAATGCTTAGTAAAAAAGAAATGTTAAAAAAAGAGATTCTTACTAAAGAAATAAAAGATAATTATCATACATTTGCTGAATTAATAAATGATCTTGATAGTATAAAGAAAGAGAAAGAGTTAACTTTTAGTATTGAGAAAGAAAGGGCAAAGAAAGATAAACAAGACCTATATTTATTTTCTAAAAAAGTACGAGTTAATAATGATGAATATATTGTAAATGCTTACTTTTATAAAAATATGAGTATTTTAAGACTAATACTTGAATTGTTGTCTTTTCAAACGTTAGTAATTACAATTTGTATGCTTCTGATATTTTTGTTTGCTAAAGATAAAATAATTAAACCAGTTAATAGGATAATTGAAGATATTAGAAACTATAAGTTTGGAAAAAGACCAAGTAGAGTAGTAATAGACAATGAATTTTCTCTTATTCAAAATGAATTTGTTTCCTTAGTTGATTCATTAGAAGAAGAAAAGAAAGAACAAAATAGAATAATAGCCAGTATTTCTCATGATATAAAAACACCACTAACGTCTATTCTTGGTTATTCTAATTTGATAGAAGAAGAAAGGCTAACTAAAGAAGAGATAAAGAAATATAATCAAAAAATCTATGAGAAAGCACTACACCTAAAAAATATCTTAGCAACTTTTGATGATTATTTAGTCAATCAACGAAAACAAAAACTAGAGTTAACTTCTATTAAAATAAAAGATTTAGTTAAAGAAATAGAAAAAGATTATAAATTAGAGCTTGAAAATAACGGAGTAGAATTAGTAATTAAAACAGATATAGAAGAAAGTACTATAACATTAGATATAACAAAATTTAAAAGAATTATTTCTAATTTAATATCTAATAGTATGCGTTATTTAAAATCTAATGGAAAGATTACTATTGAAATAACTAGCGATGATAATAATTACTTGTTTCATTTTAAAGATAACGGAATAGGAGTAGATGATAAGATAATCGATAAGATATTTGAGCCATTATTTACTACAGATAATTCAAGAAAAATATCTGGACTTGGACTTTCTATTTGTAAAGAGTTTGTGACCATGCATAGTGGTACTATCAAAGGATATAATGATAATGGATTTAATATAGAGTTTAGTATAGCTAAAAATTTATAAACTACTTAATAAATATTATTTTTTCTCTTAATAATTCTTAATAATTTAATTAATATTTAATAAAAATAATGTAGTATCATATAAGACGAGGTGAAAATATGCATGATTTTTTTATTCTATATGGTTTAACATTTATTGGCGTAGTTATAACATTTTTAGCTGAAGTGTTTGTAACATCGGCCTATAAAAAATATGAGAAAATTTCTAATAAGAGAGGAATGACTGGGAAAGAAGCTGCAAGATATTTGCTTGACAAAAATGGTCTTTCTGATATAAAAATAGAAAGGACTAGTGGATTTTTAACAGATCACTATGATCCTACTAATAAAGTTATTAGACTATCTAGTTCTAACTACAATGAAGCATCTATTGCTAGTGTGGCTGTTGCTTGTCATGAGTGTGGTCATGCTATTCAAGATAAAGAAGGGTATTTTTTCTTAAGATTTAGGAATAAATTAATACCAGTTGTTAATTTTTCTTCAAAGTTTGGTTATTTTGCTATTCTTTTTGGATGCTTGTTTGGTTCGTTCAATCTAGTATGGCTAGGAATAATTCTAGAAATGGTTATTTTGTTTTTTCAAATAATAACCTTACCAGTTGAGGTTAATGCTAGTAAAAGGGCTTTAAAAGAACTAGATTATGCTCATTTCTTTACTAGTAAGGAGTTAGATGATGGAAAAGTTATGTTAACAGCTGCAGCTTTAACTTATGTAGCAAGTATATTAACAACTTTATTAGAACTATTAAGACTTATTATGATATTTGGAAGAAGGGATGATTAAATATGTTTAAATTATTTAAAAATTTTACTAAAAAAGATTACTTACTAATTTTTATTTCCTTTATCTTTATCTTAGTACAAGTTTGGTTAGATTTAAAATTACCTGACTATATGTCAGAGATTACAAAACTTGTTCAGACTGAAGGAAGTAAGATGAGTGCTATCTTAGAAAATGGTGGCTATATGTTACTTTGTGCCTTTGGAAGCTTGTTATCAGCTATCTTAGTTGGTTATATATCATCTAATGTATCAGCAAGTTTTTCAAAAACCATTAGAAAAAAACTATTTAATAAAGTAGAAAACTTAGGTGTAGCAGAAGTTAAAAACTTCTCAACTAGTAGTTTAATTACCCGTACAACTAATGATATAACACAGATTCAGATGTTTATTTCTATGGGACTACAGTTATTAATTAAAGCTCCAGTAACAGCTATTTGGGCAGTTACTAAAATACTTAATAAAAATATAGCGTGGAGCGCTGTAACGGCTGTAGCAGTTATAATTTTATTAGTTACTATCTTAGCTTTACTGTCAATAGTTATGCCAAGATTTAAAAGAGTTCAAAAACTTACTGATAAATTAAATGGTGTCACAAGAGAAAATTTAACCGGTATTAGAGTAGTAAGAGCTTTTAATGCTGAAAAGTATCAAGAAGATAAATTTAGTAAGGTAAATAATGAATTAACTAATACTCAATTATTTAACCAAAAAGCTTTTGCTATTATGCAACCAGTTATGTATTTAGTAATGTATTTCTTAACACTTAGTATTTACTTTATTGGTGCGGATTTAATTAATAAAGCAATGATGAGTGATAAGTTAAGCTTATTTTCTGATATGGTAGTATTTTCAAGTTACTCTATGCAAGTAATTATGTCATTCTTAATGCTTGCCATGATCTTTATGATGTTACCAAGAGCAAGTGTTTCTGCTAAAAGAATTAATGAAGTATTAGATACAGAGTTAAGTATCAAAGATGGGGAATTTAATGGGAATACTAAAGAAACTGGTACTGTTGAGTTTAAAAATGTATCCTTTAAGTATCCAGATGCTGAAGAATACTTATTAAAAGATATTTCCTTTAAAGCTAATAAAGGAGAGACAGTCGCTTTTATCGGATCAACTGGAAGTGGTAAGAGTTCGCTTATTAATTTAATACCAAGATTTTATGATGCTACTGACGGAGAAGTATTAGTAGATGGAGTTGATGTTAAAGAGTATAAGCAGGAGTCACTTCGTAATAAGATTAGTTATGTTCCCCAAAAAGCTACACTATTTCATGGAACAGTAAGCAGTAATGTATCATTTGGTGATAATGGCAAAGGAAAGATTAAGGCTAAGAAGATAGAAGAAGCTGTAAGAGTTGCTCAAGCTGAAGAATTTGTTTCTAAGATGGATAAGACTTATGATGCAGCAATTGCTCAAGGAGGTACTAATGTATCAGGTGGACAAAAACAACGCTTATCTATTGCAAGAGCTGTAGCAAGAGACCCAGAAATTTATATCTTTGATGATTCATTTTCTGCCCTTGACTATAAAACAGATTATATTTTAAGAAAAGAATTGAAAAATTATACCAAAGATGCAACTAGTTTAATAGTTGCCCAAAGAATAGGTACAATTATGAATGCTGATAAGATACTTGTTCTTGATAATGGTAGATGTGTTGGTATGGGTACTCATAAAGAATTATTAAAAACTTGTGATGTTTATAAGCAGATAGCTTTATCACAATTATCAAAGGAGGAGTTAGAAAATGCATAATGGACCACGTGGACCAAAGATGGATAAGTCTAAAGACTTTGTAGGTTCTATGAAACGTTTATTTAAAGAACTAAAGAGTTTCCAAATTCTAATTGCAATGGCTTTAATCTTTGCTATCTTATCATCAGTTTTATCAATAGCTGCTCCTAATAAACTATCTAAATTGACAGATGCTATTTCAGAAGGATTAATAGTAAATGTTGATGAGATGCAAGAAATTAGTGAGAAAACTACTAATAATTTGCAAAATATTAATCCCCAAGAAATAATGAAAAGTACAAATTTATCAGTAGAAGAAAAGACTAACTTCATGATGGTTATGCAATCTAGTGCTAAAGATAATATGCTAGATAATTTAGCAAAGTTATCTGATAATACTTTAGAGTTAATATTTAAAGAATTTACTATTAATAACCAAAAAATATCTTCAACTGATCAATTGAAATTCTTACAAATAGCTAGTACTATAAAAGATAAAAAAGATGCTAAAGCATTATATAAAAAGATAGATAAAATGCCAAAGAGTATTAGAAAAGTAATAGAACCTAGTATGAATATGGCTAAAATTAAGAAGATAAGTTTATTTTTAGCTTGCCTATACATAGTTAGTGCTTTACTATCATTTATTGAGTCAATTATAATGACTAGTGTTTCTAATAATTTTGCTAGAAAACTTAGAGGAAGAATCTCTACTAAGATTAATAAATTACCACTTAAATATTTTGATAAAAATCAAACAGGTGATATCTTATCACGTGTTACTAATGATGTTGATACTATTGCTCAAAGCATGAATCAATCGCTATCATCATTAGTTAGTGCTGTTACATTATTATTAGGTACTATAATAATGATGTTTATAACTAATTGGATTATGGCACTTACAGCTATTTCTGCTAGTATAATTGGTTTTTCCTTAATCTTTATAGTTCTTTCTAAATCACAAAAATATTTTGCTGCAAGACAAAAAGAATTAGGTAAATTAAATTCACATATAGAAGAAGTATATTCAGGACTTTTAGTGGTAAAAGCTTATAATGGTAAGAAAGAAGCTGATACCAAGTTTGATGAATATAATGAAAAAGTATATGATGCTAATAGAAAGAGTCAATTCTTATCAGGACTTATGCAACCAATTATGTCATTCATTGGAAACTTTGGTTATGTAGCTGTATGTATCGTAGGAGCTTTACTTGTAATGCATGATGCTATAACTTTTGGAGTAATAATAGCTTTCATCACTTATGTTAGATTATTTACTTCTCCTTTAATGCAAATAGCACAAGCTTTCACAAGTCTACAGTCAACAGCAGCTGCTAGTGAAAGAGTATTTGAATTCTTAGATGAAGAAGAGATGAGTCTAGAAACTAATAAAGCAAAAATATTAGATAAGTCTAAAGTAAAAGGTAATATAGAGTTTAACCATGTATCATTTGGTTATGATAAAGATAGAACTATTATTAAAGATTTTACAGCTAGTGTTAAAGACGGTCAAAAAATAGCTATTGTTGGACCAACTGGTGCTGGTAAAACAACGATGGTTAACTTGCTTATGAAGTTTTATGAAATAAATAAAGGTGATATTTTAATAGATAATGTATCTATTAATGACTTAACTAGAGAAAATGTTCATAGTCTATTTACTATGGTTTTACAAGATACTTGGTTATTTAATGGTACAGTTAAAGAAAATATAGTTTACAATAGAGAGAACATTTCAGATGAGATGGTAAAAGAAGTTTGCGATACAGTAGGTCTTACTCATTTCATTAAGACTTTACCTAATGGCTTTGATAGTGTTATTGGTGAAAATGATTCTGTATCAGCTGGTCAAAGACAGCTACTTACTATCGCTCGTGGTATGATTGAAGATTCTCCATTCTTAATTCTTGATGAAGCAACAAGCAACGTTGATACAAGAACGGAAGAATCAGTTCAAAAAGCCATGGATAAATTAACAGAGGGAAGAACTTCATTTATCATTGCCCATAGATTATCAACTATAAAAAATGCTGATTTAATCCTTGTTATGAAAGATGGTAATATAATTGAAACTGGAAATCATGATGATCTAATGAAAAAAAATGGCTTTTATGCCGATTTATACAATTCACAGTTTGAATTATAATACTAAGTTGCAAGATAAAATGTAAAGACTCATTTAAATAAATAGAATATTTGAAAAATAATGTTCTTTTTTTATCTAAAAATATGATATTATATTATTAGATAGGAAGGCGTTTATTATGGTTAAAAATCCAGGTAATTCTTTTACCTTATTAAGTCTTATTTATATTATACTACTTACAGTTGTTTATTTTTCTAAACCACGAGCTAAAAACTTAGAAACTAAAATATACAGTTATATAGTAATAACTTGTTTAGTAGGATGTATAGTCTCCCTTGGTACTTATTTCTTTATGTTTCATATAGATATGTATCCAATATTAAATGAAATATTTGCAAGGAGTTATTTACTATTTATTCTAATATATACATCATTAGTTTCCTATTATGTTCTTGCTATATCAATAAATGATGAGTTATCAGATGAGAGAAAAGAAAAATATATATTCTATAGTAAAGTAGTAGTTATGTCTTTAACCATTTTTTCCTTCTTGATAGCTCTAATACTTCCAATGGAATGTATTAGTAAAAAGGATATGGTATATTCAACAGGACCTGCTGTAAAGTTTGTTTTCTCTTTTACTAGATGTTATGCTTTATTATGGGTTTTAATATTAGTTACTAAAATAAAAAGAATAACTGAAAAAAAATACTATCCTATGATAATATATATTATCTTAGGAGGATTAATATCCTATATCCAAGGAGCTCATCCAGAATATTTATTATCAACATCTATGATTGTATTTGTAACATTTTTAATGTATTTTACTATTGAAAATCCGGATGTAAAATTAATTGCTCAACTAGAACTTGCTAAAACAGGGGCAGAGAAAGCTAATAGAGCTAAAAGTGATTTCTTATCAAGTATGTCTCATGAGATTAGAACTCCTCTTAATGCTATAGTTGGTTTATCAGAAGATATAGAAAGTTATAAAGATAGGGTACCTAAAGAAGTAGTAGAAGATACAACAGATATTAAAAATGCATCAGATACTCTACTTGAAATAGTAGGTAATATCTTAGACATTAATAAAATAGAAAATGATCACATGGAATTAGTAGAACAAGAGTATAATTTTAAAGAAGAAATAACTAAACTAGCTAGAGTAACTGCTACTAGAATAGGAGATAAACCGATAGAATTTGAAATGAATTTAGCTATAGATATACCAGATATTTTAATAGGTGATAAACTTCATGTTAAGACAGTAGTAAATAACTTATTAACTAATGCTATTAAATATACAGATAAAGGAAAAGTAAGTTTAACTGTTAAATGTATTAATAGAGGAAATAATTGTAATTTAATAATAAGTGTTCAAGATACGGGTAGAGGAATAAAAAAAGAAAATATAGAGAAACTATTTACTAAATTTGAACGTCTAGATGAAAAAAATACTACTATTGAAGGAACAGGACTTGGACTTGCTATTACTAAATCATTAGTTAACTTAATGAATGGTAAAATAAATGTTCAAAGTAGATTTGGAACTGGATCATTATTTGTAGTTAATCTTCCTCAAAAAATATCTAAGAGGCAAGAACTTAAGAAAAATAAAGATAGTAATAGTGCCAATACTAAAATAAATACTAGTAATAAAAAGATATTAATAGTAGATGATAATAGTTTAAATATAAAAGTAACTACTAAGATTCTTAAAGATTTAAAATATCAAGTTGATGATTGTAATTCTGGAGAAGAATGTTTAGAAAAGATAAGGAAAGGTAGTAAGTATGATGTTATTTTAATGGATATAATGATGCCAAAAATGAGTGGAGATGAAACACTAAAGGAACTAAAGAAAGATGATAGTTTTATAACTCCAGTAATAGCACTTACAGCTGATGCTTTATCTGGGTGTGAAGAAAAGTATAAAAACTTAGGATTTAGTGATTATCTATCTAAACCATTTAAAAAAGATGAACTTGATGAGAAACTAAAAAAAATATTAGGTAATGATAATAAGATATCTTGGGATAATGTTGATGAAGTTGTTATTTGTAGTGATAAGGAGATGGATTAATTATGAAAAATATTACAATACTAGGAGGCGGAGTTTTAGGTAGTCAGATAGCTTATCAAGCAAGCTATATGGGATTCAATGTAGTAATATATCTTAGAACTGAAGGAAGTATAGAAAGATGTAAACCGAAACTTGCTAAACTAAAAGAAACTTATATAGAGTCTATTAATTTAATGGCTAAAGATAAATCATATGATACTTGGTGTAATGGAATATCATCATATGATGATTTTGATAAAGATAAATGTTTAAAGAAAGCAGAAGATGCCCTTAACAATATAAAACTAGAACTAGACTTAGCAAAGGCAGTAAATGATGCTGATTTAGTTATTGAATCAATGAGTGAAGAATTTGAGGCAAAAAAAGATATGTTTATAAAACTTAGTAAGGTACTACCTAGTAAAACAATAGTAGTTACTAACTCATCTACTATGTTACCAAGTCGTCTTGCTAAGTATACAAATAGACCAGATAAGTTTTTAGCTCTACATTTTGCTAACTCTATTTGGAAAAATAATATAGCAGAGATAATGAAACAGAAAGATACTAAAGAAGAATACTTTAATATAGTCTTAAACTTTGCTAAAGAAATTAATATGATACCACTACCAGTTAGAAAAGAAAAGTCAGGCTATCTTTTAAATTCTATGTTAATACCTTTCTTGTTTTCTGCTCTTGACTTAGTGGTAAATGAAATATCAGATCCAGCAAGTATTGATAAAGCTTGGACTATTGGAACAGGTTCACCTGAAGGACCATTTCAAATACTAGATACAGTAGGGTTAAAAACAGCTTATAATATAGTAGAAATGTATGTTAAGATACCATCTTTTCTAGCCCCTTATAACTTTAAGGGAATGCATAAATTACTAAAGAAATATTTAGACGAAGGAAAACTAGGAAAAGCTAGTGGAGAAGGATTTTATAAATACGAGAAGTAGTAATGATAAGGGAGAATGACAATGAAAAAAGAACTAATATTTAGTAGTTTATTAGCAGTAATGATAGCAGTTATTGGTCTTAGTAAGTTTGCTTTTAGAAAAGATATAAAAGAAACTAAAGGAGTAGATGTAGTACCTACTATGGAAGATGTTATTGCTAAAGATAGTAGTTGGTGTCCTACTTTTCAGTTGATATTTAATGATTTAAAAAATGATATTGTAAAACAAGATGTTAAGTTTGATAAGAGTAATACCTTTCTAGATAATTTAAATAAAGAAGAGTTTAAGGAAAGCGACATATCAAGTGATTATTATTATAAGACTTATGGAGTTAAAAGTATTGAACTTAAAAATAAGATAATAAAAGGAATAAAAGATAAATTTGATCAGAAAAGTGATATCTTAGATAAGTTTGATTTTGCTAATAGTTCCCCTAATAATTATTTCTTTTATAGTATGTTATATAGAGAATTTAAATATCCTAAGAAATTTAATAAGTTAGTTAATGGAAAATTTAATGATAAGTATGATAGTATTAAATACTTTGGAATAAAAGATAAAGATGAAGAGTTAGCAAAACAGATAAAAGTACTTTATTATAATAATGAAGATGATTTTGCTATTAAACTTTTAACGACATCAAATGATGAAGTTATAATTAATAAGAATCCTAAGGGTAATAACTTTAGAGAAATATATAATAATATAACAAGTAAATCTAAAGAATATAAAGATAATGAATTTACTATAGATAGTGATTATTTTAAGATGCCATACTTAAGTCTTAATGTCATGAAAGAATATAAAGAGTTAGAAGGACAACCTATTAAAGATAGTGAAGGTAATTTAATAGAAATAGGGACAGCTCTTCAAACCATTAAGTTTACGCTAGATGATGTAGGAGGAAAAATAAAAAGTGAGGCAGGCATGGATGTAATGAAATCATCTATTGAGGATAATAAATCAAAAAGATACTTCTATGTAGATAAGACTTTTGCTATCTTTCTTAAAGAAACATCTAAGGATAAACCATACTTTGCAGCAAGAGTTGATGATATAAGAAAATTTCAATAAAGTATTGACCGGGAGTTAACCTCCTGGTTTTATAATTTAATTGTACCAAAATTAAGAAGAAATGAAGGATGAAAAGTTTAGTAGTTTATTTTCTTGTACAGGGAAAATTATATTAGAAATATTACAAAGGGTAATAAAGAGATAGTAGATGAAGAATTAGTAAGTTAACAGGAGCAGATAACCAGTTAATGCTTATCCTTATGACTATCAAGACTGTTGTGATGTAGCAAAGGCTGAGCTTATTACTCATGAAGGGTCAGGTTTAAGTCTTTTTGGTAGTAGATCTGAAAATGCTAAAGAAGAATTAAAAAGATGGTGTATATAATGGTTAAACAAACAGCGGGAAGAGATCAATTAGGTGGCTTTGCTGATGAATTTGCTAATATAATGATGATTTATTATTTGAGGAGGTTTGGTCAAGAGAGAGAAGTATGATAACAATAGCTGCTTTAATGGGAAAAGAAGTTTATATTGATGAGTAAAAACTTGTTCTTATTACAAAGAAACGGAAAAATGTGATTTTATGTTGTTGAGGTGAAAATAGGCAATATTTTATGATAAATAATAATTATGAAAATATATAAGCTATAGACATACGAAAACCTGTATGCCCAACTATTATAAAAATGTGATAATATATATTTGAGATGAGGAAAAATATCTTAGAAAGGAATGATGTTTAGATACAAGAAGCAGGAAAAGATGCAGTGAGTTTAAAATCAGGTATGGAGCTAAAAAAGATTCATACTTTAGTCATATAGCTATTGAAGTACCTGGTGAAAATACATCTAATGAATGGTGTGAACCAGTAACTGATGAAGAATATGACAAATTAAATTAAAATATAAATAGTGGGAGGTTTTATATGAAAAATGAGATAATTTTATTTGAAAATCAAAATGTTAAATTAGAAGTTAATATGAAGGATGAGACTGTGTGGTTGACTCAAGACCAAATGGCAAAATTGTTTGGAAAAGCAAAGTCAACTATTAATGAACACATAAAAAATATTTATAAAGAAGAGGAGTGTTTGCAAGAACAAACCATGACTAAATTCGGAAATTCCGAATTTAGTGGAAAACCAACATATTATTACAATCTTGATGTAATAATTAGTGTTGGTTATCGTGTTAAATCACAAAATGGTATTATCTTTAGAAAATGGGCAAGTAAAATATTGAAAGACTATATGTTACAAGGATATGCAGTAAATCAAAAAAGATTAGAGTATCTAGAAAAAACAGTTAAACTTATAGATATTGCTAATAGAATAGATGAAAATCTAAATAATAGTGATGCCCAAGAAATTCTAAAAGTAATAGGAAACTATTCAAAGGCACTTGATCTTTTAGATGATTATGATCATAGGACATTATTAAAACCTAAGGGAAATAATAGTCAAAAACGAATAAAATATGAAGATTGTTTAGATGTAATTAATAAATTAAGATTCAATCAAGAAAGTAGTCTCTTTGCTATTGAAAGAAATAATGGCTTAGAAGCAATAATAAATAATATTTATCAAACTTTTGATAATAATGATGTTTATAAAAGTATAGAAGAAAAAGCCTCCAACTTCTTATATATGATTGTTAAAAACCATGTTTTTATAGATGGTAATAAAAGAATAGCTGCAACATTATTTATCTATTTCTTAAATTATTATGATATTTTGTATAAAGATGATAAACAAGCAATTGATAATAATACACTTACTGCCTTAACACTACTTATTGCTGAATCAAATCCAAAAGAAAAAGAAATTATAATTGATTTGATTATGAACTTTTTAAGTTAAAATTTAATGATAAAAAAAATAGTGAATCACTAAAAGAAATGATGTTATTTACTTAGGATTAATTATTTGCTAGAATAATGTTGAAGGTGAGGAATATTAATGAAAGAGAATGGTTTTACGCTTATTGAACTATTAGCAACAATAGCAATTATGGGATTACTTACGGCTATGATTACTCCATCAATTATAAATCTGCAAAATAGTAATAAGAAGAAAAAGTTTGAAATATATGGAAAAACAATGGTGGAAGCAGCCAAAATATATGTTCAAAAAGAAGGTGATGATCTTACTAGTCTTGGTGTTTCTAACTGGGTAGGGTGCATTGATATTACTTATTCGCAATTATTAGCAACAGATCTAATCAAACCTTTTGATGATACTGATTATGACTGTGTAGATCTTAACAGTAAAGTACGTGTTACTCGTAATACAAATGGAGATACTTATACATACAATTTAGTATGCAAATCAAAAAATTCTAAAAAAAATAATTATTCTGTAGTTAATATTGGAAATAATGAGTGCAGTGTTAGAATAGCTGGTTAATAGGAAGTGATATAATGGAATTGTTGTGTCCAGCAGGGAATAAAGAAAGTTTAATAGCAGCAATTAATAGTGGTGCTAATGCAGTTTATCTATCAGGAAAAAGATTTGGAGCAAGAGCTTTTGCTGCTAATTTTTCTAATGAGGAATTAAAAGAAGCTATTAGAATAGGAAAAGTCTATGGTGTTAAAATATATGTAACAATGAATACTCTTGTAAAAGAAAATGAAATAGAAGAATTTTTAGAACAAGTAGAATTTTTATATTCTAATGGAGTAGATGCTATTTTAATGCAAGACTTTGGAATGATTTGTTTATGTCTTAGAAAGTATCCTAATCTTGAAATACATGCATCGACGCAAGCTCATAATTCATCTCTTCAAGGAATAGATTTTCTTTATAAACTAGGAGTTAAGAGAGTAGTGTTACCAAGAGAGATGAGTCTTGATGAAATAAAACTTATTAAAACCCCTATTGAAAAAGAAGTATTTATCCATGGAGCACTTTGTGTTAGTTATTCAGGAAGATGCTTGATGTCCCAAGTATTAGGGGGTAGAAGTGGTAATAGAGGAGAATGCGCAGGGTGCTGTAGATTTAAATGGAAACTATATAAAAGTGATAAACTATTAAAAGAAGGTTACCTTCTTTCTATGAAAGAATTAAATCTAAGTGAAGATATCCTAAGATTAACACCATATGTAGATAGTTTAAAAATAGAAGGTAGAATGAAAAGTCCTACTTATGTGTCATTTATAACTAGCTATTATAGAAAAATATTAGATGGAGAAAAGATAGCAGATATAGATAGAGAAAACTTACAAAGCCTTTTCTATAGAGGATATACCAAAGGTCATCTATTAAATAATAAAGATTTAGTAAATACTAAGTCACCTAATCATATAGGACTTCCTATCGGAAAAGTAATCGATGTAACTGATTCTAAGATAACGATTTTACTTGATAAAGAGTTAGCACAAGAAGATGGTATTAGATTTTTAGAAAGTGGTAAGGGATTAATAGTTAACTACCTTTATGATATGAAAGATAGATTAATATCTAAAGGTAGTCCTAAACAGAAGATTATATTAGATAATAAGGTAGGACTAACTACCTTAGATACAGTGTCTTTAACTACTAATCATAAGTTAGTGACTAAGTTTTCTACTATCACTAAGAAAGTTGATATTGCAATCAAAGTAATTGCAAAGATTAATGAACCATTAGAGATAAGCTTTATAAAAGATAATATTATAATAAGGGAAAAAGGTAATATTGTAGAAAGAGCTAAGAGTGCTATAGTTACTAAAGAGAGAATAATAAGTCAAGTTAAGAGGCTTGGTAATACACCATTTAATTGTCATGAGATAGATGTTTTACTAGATGATGATATATTTATTCCTATGGGAGAGATTAATGTTTTAAGAAGGACTTTGACTGAAAGATTAATTGGCAAGTTAATGATGAATTTTAAAGAACCAGTAATTAAAGATATTAATCTAGATTATATTAATTCTAAGGATATTGATATTAATAATTATAAATCTATAGATGAGTGTCAATTTGATATTAAAGATAGGAAAGGTATTATTCATGAAATAATAGATGGTAGAGAAAAAGACTTCATAGCAGCTAGTAGTTGTAATATAACAAACTCATATACTGCCTATTTCTTAAGTTATTATGGTTATAAAGGAGTTTTCTTATCAACAGAACTTACTGATTATGAACTTAATTATTTAGTAAGTAATATTAAGAAAAAGACATCTATCAAACTATTTGTAGAAAATAATATCAATAATAAAGTAATGACTATTAAAGGTAATATACTAAATATAGATAAATCTAATGATTACTATTTAGTAGATCCTAAGAATAGAAAATTTAAAGTTATCTATGATGGTAGATTAACTAATATTTATTCACCCTATAAATTAGATAGAAATGAGAAATCTATTAATGATGTTAATTTTATAAAATAATAGTTGATAACCATACTATTCCATGATAGAATTTAGTTAAAGATAAAGATAGAGGTGATTAACTGTGTATATGTCAACCATAATGTCAAGTTTACAACTAGTTAACAGAAGGCAATTATATAGATTAATCATTTCTTTTTATCATGCATTAATAACAGGATAGGATTATCTTATCTTGTTTTTTAATGTAAATAAAATAGAAGGAGTGAAAGAAGAAATGAACAACAAAAAACAACTACTATTATCAATCGGACTTGTCTTAGTACTAGTTCTAATGATAATAGGAATCAGTTATGCAGCTTTTAAGTTTGTAGGAGAAGGTAAGAAACCTAATACTATTACAACAGGAGCTATAACGATGGAGTATACTGAAAGTACTAATACTATCAGTATGACAGGAGCGTTACCAACTACTGATGCCACAGGAAAGGTAAGATTAACTAAAGGAGAATACTTTGATTTTACTATTAAAAGTAGTATTAAAGGAAATGCTAATATCAACTGGGAAATAGCAGCAGAAGATGTAACACCATCATCAGCTAAAAAGATGGATGGTAAAAATATCAAACTTTATTTAACTAAATTAACTGGTGATAATGAAGAAGAGGTGATGGCACCTAAAGTATATAGTGCTGATACAACAGCTAATACATATACAGGAAGACCATCAGGAGTAATGAGTTTAGCAACAGGGACAATGAGTACAAGTGAGACAACAAACTATCGTCTTAGAATGTATGTAGATGAAGACTATAATCCCCAAGGAGATGGAGGAGGCTTATC
>JABLTP010056109.1_pt1 | contig 38017 bp, 54 predicted proteins | sample 7160111 | NCBI WGS metagenome assembly JABLTP01 (sample SAMN14651227, study PRJNA627086) | human gut metagenome | isolation source: feces | host: Homo sapiens
AAAGTGGAGTTTAGCGCAAGAAGCTGCTCCTCCACAGTCGTATCTGTTCCATCCGCTTTTGTATGAATTACCTGCTTACTGTCTGTTTTCAAATGGTATTCGTCCCAGGATGATCCGTTAAAAATTTTAAATGCTTTTCTAAGAATATTCATCTTTTCTCTCCTTATCCTATCCATACTGTTCCTGAAGCAACTCCGGTTGGGGCACTACTCTGAACATATATCTTTGTTCCATCATCACCCTTCGGTCCGGTTGCTCCGGTGGCGCCTCTGTCGCCCTTCGGACCGGTCGGTCCTTGTGGTCCGGTTGCTCCAGTAGCGCCTTTTGGTCCCTGTGGCCCAGTCGCTCCCGTTGCTCCTCTTGCACCCGTTGCTCCTTTAGGTCCGATTACACTTCCCAAATCAACTCTCGTGCTCATCAGATCACCTCCTATGGGTAGATAGCAATCAGATGGCCATTGTCGTCAATCTGGAGCGTTGGGCTGTCGCCTTTCACTCCTTGTGGACCCTGAGGACCCGTAGCACCTGTTTTCCCCTGCGGACCTGTGGCGCCAGTGTCGCCTTTCTCGCCTTGTGGCCCTCGGGGACCTGTTGGTCCAGTCGCTCCCGTCGCACCTTTCGCCCCAGTCAAGCCTTTGATGCATCCTGTATACACCCACTTTGCCGCGGATGCATTTCCAGAAACTGTACAGCGATACGTATTTCCGGTAGATGTGTTTAAGTAATTATCATTCACCAATGCACCTGTGATTCCACTTCCTGTAAATACTGTTGCAGTTGTGGATGTACCGGTAATCGCAGTTCCCTGATTCCAGCGACTGCCACGTGTTCCAGTTGGACCTGTCTTTCCCTGTGGACCTGTAGCACCGGTGGCTCCTTTTTCTCCTTGGAGACCCTTGGGGCCTTGCGGACCGACAGCTCCCGTTGGACCTTGTGGGCCTGTGGCTCCTGTAGCTCCTTTTGCTCCGGTATCGCCCTTTTCCCCCTTTGGTCCCTGCGCTCCGGTATCTCCTTTCGGTCCCTGCAGGTCGACCACCATCTGGTAGCCTTCGACAAACACATAATCTCCCGCCGAAAGAGCATTTTTCAGCTTAAATCCTTTTCCATCAGTATGCTCTGTAAATGCTTTTCCGCTCTGTCTGACCCCGAGAATATACAGACTCAGAGCATTGACGCCTACTGGAAACTGATAATCTGTCCAGGAAAAATCCGTCTGTCCTTCCGTTGCAGTAAATTCTTTCTGGAAAACGATATAACTCTGTGTGCTTCCCACAGGTCCCTGAACGCCCTGTTCTCCTTTATCTCCTTTCGGACCTTGCGGTCCCGTCGGACCAGTATCGCCTTTTGGTCCTTGGATTCCCTGAATACCCTGGGGGCCTGTTGGTCCCTGCGGTCCCGTATCGCCTTTTGGTCCCTGGATTCCCTGTGCACCAGACAGATCTACAATATAGGCGTAGGCTTTTTCTCCTTTGCAATACAGTTTTCCGGTATCTGCAGCCTGCACACTTCCTGTGTCGATCATGACGAAGCTACCGATACTCAATCCGTCTGTTGCATATCCGGAATTCATCGCCGACACGCTTTTATAAATCTTTTTGATCTGAAACGGTTCCCCGGTAGCCCCTTTCTCTCCTTTCGGCCCCTGGACGCCCTGCGGACCTTGTGGGCCGGTAGGACCCTGTGGGCCGATTACTTTTCCTAAGTCAACTACACTCATAACTTATAACTCCTTAATCTTCATATATTGCAATCAGATGCCCATCACTGTTGATCATCATTCTCGGAGTCTTTCCATCAGCTCCACGGATGCCTTCCACGGTAGCCTGACCACTGGAAGATGTAGACGACTGAGCCTTCTCCAGAATGGTTTTCTGGGTGGTTCCGAAGGTTGGGGCGACCGTATAACCATTCTCATCAAAGGTCTCTGTCACTTCTACTATACGTTCATTCATATTGACGCCATATTCATGATCAATCGTAACGACCACATCGCCCAGGTTCCATTTTGTCTGATATTCTGCAGAATCCACTTCGGAAGAGTACGTATCACTGCAGGTATAATCTGCCAGTTTATTCTTTCCTCTGTCCGGAAGTGCTGATTCATCCTCGATGTCCCTGGCATCTACAAACATTTCATATCTGTTTATTCCAGTGTTTTCATTTCCGACCAAAGTGATCTTTCTGTTGGCTCCTTCGCCCTGTCCGGCAACGATCGCTGTGTTCTTGAATTCAGAAACATCTGACACATATTCTCTGCTGATCACGTTGTCATAATCAACGTTAAAAATCATTGGTGGTCTGTCTTTCTGATTTGCAGAACGGTCAACGCCTTCCAGAACCTCAAATTCCAGCTTCTGTGCTTCCGGATTCAGTGTGATGCATACTCCTAACCCAGATGCTTCACACAGGGAAGTGATCTCTTCATCCATGTTGTCATACCTGGTCTGAAAATATACCCTATCCCCTCTTCCTTTAGAAGATTTTACCGACAGCATTGGAATGTTCCGGCTTTTGTCTGATGCATCTACAGCATTGGCAGTGACAAGCTCACAGATTATATTTTCTGCCGGCTCGTAGAAGCTGTGATATGCCAGACCTGCGGGCGGGTAAGTGATCCGCTGTGTTAATAGATGCAGCAATGTATACCCGCTGATCGTGATCGGAACGCCGGATTCTTCCTCGTCAGAGCATTCAATCCGCTTGATGATCCCGGTCTTTCTCCGGTCATTGTCAAGCATAATATAGTTTCCGACTTTCATCTGTTTGGTCAGTTTGTCCACAAAGATCTGGAACGTACCGTATTTTGTCCAGTTGCTGATAAATTCCAGTCCCTGATAGGCATCCTCTTCCCCGATAAACTTCAGATCCGGATCAAAAAACCGGATCTCTATTCTCCTCCGATCCATATGTTTCCATCCACCGCCCCTTCTGGCTCTGTATCCTGAATGTAGATATTTCTCCATCCAGTTCCCTGTTGTCGCGCAAACCATTCCTCGAACCTGCGCTGGTACTCTTTCATGGCGGCATCGTACTCGCTGACCGTCTTCGGCCGGATAATTCCGCACACATTAACATCCGGTCGCTCATCCTTGACCAGAGTAACCGCACCAGTTTTATCCACTTTATACTGGGCCAGTGACAGTTCATAGACTGTCTCGTTCCGAGTGATGGACGGAGCAGACGGGCTACTCGCTGCGGATCCAGCTCTCGTTACCAAAGAAACGGATGGTGCTGCAATGTTCAACTGTAGAATGATCCTGTAAATCTTTGGAAGATTCGCATCCGGTGCAAGTGTCAACTCTTTCACAGAATCGTTGTAGTGGAAGAAACCTCTGATGATGGAGAAGCCAATTCCAACACGAACTTTTCCGGAACTGATACTCAGCGGATACTGCAGACTCTGATCGGAGTTGGCAGCAATACCGGATTCATAGATATTGTCAAAATATCTGTTAAATTCCTCCTGGCCGTATTCCGTACCGCCGTTAAAAAATCCATAATGTTCCATGTTACACTCCTAAATACCTGTTTTTGTAATAGATCTCCACGTTCTGAGGCGCAAGCCCGTTCTCAGAAGCGTATTCAATCACGTTATCGCCTACCTGCAGAGAAAAAAACCGGGACGACAGGTCGATGTAATCAAAAGCATCTGTCCTTGTGCCGTTCCGGATGATCTCTACTTTTTTCTGTCGGAAGCCTGTATTGATATACAACACATCATCTGTAGTGAGTTCCCGAATGATCCGGATGGTTTCGCCAGTCGTTATATTTTTGATACTCGGATTGACGGCAGGACCGTGAAAGTAGATCTCCACAGGGGTTTCCACGTGACCTGTATTGATGATATTTTTCTGTGGCTCGCCTCGCTCTTTCATCTTGAACGGAAGTGTAAATTTCCATTTCCATCCACGAATCCATGTAGCAATACTGTCACCAGTCTGTAGTACGTCCTGGAACATTGGATCCATACAGATCAACTCGATTTTAAAGCTCATGACATCGTACCTGTTCACGGTATCGATCTGGAAGGCTTCTACTTCGTAATCAATAGAACGCTCTGTTCCCATGTAGCTGACTGTAAGTTTTCCACCAGAAAACGGTGAGAAAAATGCAATCAGTTCCTGTCTTTTCGCTGATTTCTCATCGTCTGCACCAAGAAAATCCGCTTCGATGGAGATTGGCCGGGAAAGTATTTTTTTTCTTTTCAGCCTTTCCCCGATATAGTTGGTATTCACTGATTTTTCCAGTTCGTAATCCGTGGCTTCCAGACCGGAGTAATCGGTCACGCCGTACTCCGGCTCATCCAGCACAATCATCTTGCCGTTCCTGGAAAGTGAAAATATAATCTTTTCCATTATGTCCAAGCCAACCTCCTTGCTTCTCTTCTCAATGCCCTGCTGGTCTCAACCGGTGATTTCACAGGCTGATAGATGTTGACCGTCTGATTTACTTCCGTATCTCCACCCGTTTCATTGCCATGGAAGAACTGAGCTCCTTTCTGGAACATACGATTTTCCACGATTCCGGAGATTGTAGAGGACATTGCTCCGCGCATCATGCTCAGAAGAGACTTCGTATCAATCCGCATCGAATCCGTTACGTGCCCTGCAGCCTTTTCTACTACATCGGTATTTTTCGTCATACCGCCGCCGATACCGTAATCGAACATCTTACCGATCCAGTCACCAACACGGGACGGGGAATGGATATCCAGGTTTGCTTTCGCTGCATTAGCCGCTGCGTTCGCCACTGCTGCTGCAGCTGCTGCCACGCCATTCTGACCAGAACGGATGCCACTGGCAAAGCCGGCAGAAAACTGTAATCCGATATTATGGGATCCATTAATTCCTGCCTGCAGTGCGTTCTTTGCATTCAGTGCCAGACCATTTCCGGAACTTCTTGCCGCGCCATTCTGGCTAGCGATCGCAACCGCGAAGGCATTTCCAAAAGATGTTCCTTCTGTTCTTCCGGATGCTGCCAGATTGCAAGCGCTCAGTGCCTTCGCTGTACTGCTTCCGAGTGCTCTCGCCGCATTTCCGGCTGTCGACGTCTGACCACGGATACCAGCTGTAAATGCTGTGACCGCCTGCCTTGCCTGACTCTGTAGGTTCGATCCAAGATTGACTGCTTTCACGCTGTTCGCTACTGTTTTCGCCAGGCTCAGGGCTGCTTTTGTCGTGTTGCCCTGTCCACTGGTCAAACCAGATGCCAGCTTTCCTGCCGTATCGCTACCAGTCTGTCCAGCTGTCTGTGGAAGTCCGGATCCAGACATCTGAGACATAGCATAAGCATTTACTGTATTCAATGCCTGTCCGATGGATCCCATGCCGGATGTAATTCCGGATGCTTCGCTGTCTACTGCTTTCTTTCCTGCAGCCGTCGATGCGGATGTAACATCTGCAGAAGTAACACCGCTGTTGATGCCGGATTCCAGGGCGTTTCTGGCACTTTCCTGTATAGTCGGACTTCCCTGCGTGATACCTGCGGAAACCGCTTCGGTGGCTTCCTGTGCTTTCTGGCCGGCAGGTATGGAAACATTTGCGCTCGTGATTCCACTAGATAGCTGACCAATGGCTTCCGATCCGGTGCCTTCCAGCGCCCCGCTGTCTACCAGGTACTGCTGGAATGTGGTCAGGATCTCCTCACTGGTTGAAGTTGAAGCATCCTTAAATGCCGGAATTTCTTCCTGCATTCCCGTCATCATCTGGCGCATAGAGCTTATCATACGTTCTTTAGCTTCCGGTCCCATCTGCTGCACTTCATTCAGTGCCTGCAGAATGGATGTCCGGAGGCTGACCGGTATCTTTCCACCCGATTCATCAATCTGCAAAACAGCCAGTTTGAACCCCTGCGCCATTTTGTTATAATCCGTGGAATTTAACGCGTTTTGGATCTCGCTTTGAGAGGTTGCCACTCCATCTGCCGCCTCACTGGCATACGTTGGAATCTGTGCATACATATCCAATGCTTCCTGGACGCTTTCTGGCGTTCCTTCTGCCAGTTTTCCCATGACTTGATCCAGACCATTTACTTCAACCCCAGCCTCTACAGACGCTTTCGATGCCTCTCTCAGTTTTTCTGTTGTTTCATCCAAGTTTTCCGATGCTTTTCGCAGACTTTTCAGGTCGTAATTGCCATTGTCCCACTCTTTTTGTAACTCAGTATATTTGTCTAACGCATCGTTATATGCTTTCTGCGCATCTGTCAGGTTCTTCTGGGCTTCACTCTGATTCTGGATGGCTTCCGTATACTGTGTTGTAGTCGCTTCCTGAACAGCTTTCTGTTTCAGAGACTGGATATATTCGTCGATGCTCTGGTTGACCTCTTCCAGGGACTGCTTCACACCCTCGTTATTCTGGATAAATCCATCTGCTGTCAGACTGTAGCTGGTTCCCATGGCTTCATTCAGCTGGTTCAGGATGTAGTTGGCTGTATCCTCACAGCCCTCTTTTACCTTTCCTGTTGAATCAAATGCATCATTCAGTCCATCCCGCCACTTTTCTACCGGAGCAACGGATGCCTCGATGGAGGATCCGGTATTTTCCATGGATTCTTTTAAATTATCCAGAGAGCGCTGATTGGACTCGATGTTAGAACCCAGTTCATCCATTTTGGCATTAAAGGCTTCCTGTACTTCATCTGCCTGGTTTACAGTCGTGGCATACAATGCCAGTCCACCTACCAGCGTTGCGATCGCACCGGCAATCAATACCGCCGGATTTGCGCTCATAATCGCATTTAATGCCGATACTGCCAGTCCTGTCTCTGACGAGACAGACTGCAGCTTTATCAAAACGCTGACTACTGTACCAACCGGTCCCTGTACCATCTGGAATGTCTTAAACGCAGCCACCAGAGAAATGACAACCGGTGCTACCGTATCCATATGGTCTGCCAGTTTCGTGAACGGCTTTCCGATAATTTCCAGTTCTTTCTTGGTAACTCCGGAAAGACTTCCAAGACCGGAACTGAATGTTTTCTTTAAAGAATCCAGCGCCTTCTTCGCCGGCTGCTGCATTTCCTTTGGAAGAAGTTTAATCAGCCCATCGCACAGAGAATCTACTATTTCCTCAGACGCATATTTTAACTGCTGCTTATTCTGGAACAGTCCGGTAACGAAAGCCTCTATAAGATCTGTCGCTGCATCCACCATATCTGGAGCAGACCTTGCAAGCTTTACGGAAAGATCTGCAATAATGTCACCTGCTTTATCAACAGCATCTTCCAGCCCGCCATGTTCAAAGGCATCTGCCAGTTCGTTGATATATTGTGTTCCCTGTTCTACCGCATCACGCAATTCCTGATCCACAGAATCCTTAAAAGCAATCGCCAATGCATCCACACTGTTTTTTGCCATATCAATCTTGGATTCCAGGGTTTCATATCTCTGTGAGGCTTCATTAGCCAGTGCTGTATTTTCTTCCCATGCGGTCGTACCGATCTTCATGGCATCCGCAAAGGTGTCATAAGCTCCAGAAGCACGCAAAAGCGCATCCCTCTGCCGGATCTCTGAAATCCCCATATCATCCAGGGTCTTGATCGCGGATACACCTTTCTCGTCACAGGTGGACAGTCCCTTGATAAATGCCATGATCGCGCCCGTAGCATCTTTCTGGAAAGTCTTTTTGAATTTGCTTGCCGACATGCCTGCCACATCCGCAAATGCATCCAGGCTGTCCCCTCCGGATTCCACGGCCAGCTGCATCTTCGCCATGATCGTAGAAAACGCAGAACCGCCTGCTTCCGCTTCGATACCAACAGAGCTTAAAGCTGCTGCTAAAGACATGATCTGAGCTTCCGACATTCCAATCTGGGTTCCTGCGCCAGCCAGCCGCATTCCCATCGATACGACTTCGGATTCTGTCGTTGCAAGGTTGTTTCCCAGTGCAACGATCACATTGCCTAAACGGTCGAATTTCTTCTGTGACATCCCTGTGATATTGGCAAATCTTGCCAGGGAATCTGCCGCTTCCGTCGAAGTCATATTCGTGGCGTCGCCAAGCTGCGCCATTACCTTTGTAAAATCCTTCAGATTCTCCGTTTTAATACCAAGCTGTCCTGCTGCCTCTGCGATTTCCGACAGTTCAGAAGCGCTCTGCGGCATTTCTTTTGACATATCAATCAGACTCTGCCGAAGTTCGTTCAGCTGAGCATCTGTCGCATCTACTGTCTTTTTTACGCCTGCAAAAGCAGACTCAAACTCGATTCCTGTTTTTATGGAATAGGCGCCTGCTGCCGCCATCGCCGCCGAAGTCCCTGCGACTACAGCCGCTGTCGTCTGCAATGCTTTTTTTGACAGGTCACCGATCGTGGAAAATGCATTTTTCCATGCTTCCTTTGACTTTTCGCTCGCATCATCATGGGATTTTGCTTCTTCTTTCGCATCCTGCTTCAGCTGGTCTTTGGCAGAATCACTGTCTTTTTCCACTTCCGAGAATTTCTTTTCCCAGTGCTGAGAGGTTTGTTCTGCTTCCCGGTCGTTTGACTCTTCTACGGACTCTGCAGCCTTTTTCATTTTGGCAGCTGCTCTCTCACTGTAGACTCCCATGGTGTCATATGCTTTTTTGTACGCATTCTGGAGAGATGTTCCCTGGCTTTGGTATTCCTCCGCCAGTTTTTTCACTTCATTTTTGAGCTCCCCGACAGACTTCCCGGATGTTTTTGCCATTTGTTCAAAGGTCTGTTTGATCCTTTTCCCGCTGGTTTCTGCTGATTTTTCCGTTTCCTTCAGATCTTTTTTTATCCCGTCTGTATCAAGTTCTGTCTCAATAACGATCTTTCCATCTGCCAAGTTCACTCACCTCTTTCCAGATACGGCGTAATGTCCCGACCTTCCTTCAGTGCCTGGATCAGTCCTTCGTTTCTTTCCATCTGCCGGTTTTCCAGTTTGTAATATCGCTGCATTGCGCGGTAATAATCTGCCTGTTTCTTATCCAGATCCTTATTTCCCGTATCAATCGTCCGGTACAGAATCACCCTGCTCAGCTGGACATCTTCCGGAAGATCGTTGACCATAGCCAAAAACTCCCACCAGTGCAGATACGGTACCGACCGAAGATCTAACCCATACACATCGTTTCTCCGAAAAGCAGAATAAATCAGCTCTCCATCCTCGTGAAAATCAAACGGCGTGTTCGAGTTAATTCCCAGAATCCGCTTCGATGGTTTGTGCCGTTTTTCTTCTCCCTTTCCTCCCCGTATAAACCAGATCATCTGCCCTACAGCATCCTCCAGATCTAGTGGAAGCTTCTTCGTGAATACCAGCTTCAAACACCTGCGGATATCTTTCATATTTTCTTCTGCGTTTCTAAGTTCTTCATCATAACGCAAAATGGTGCGGAAATCCGTGTCGATCGGATATTCCACACCATGGATATTCAGGCTGCGAGGGAGCGGATCTGTCAGGAAATTCATACTTCCTCCGCTTTTTCATTCTCTTCCTCTGTTCCTCCGAGAAGTTCCTGCAGCTTTCTGGCGGATTCTAACATGATTTCTTCCTGCCGCTGTTTTTCCTCGATCAGCTCACTGTATGCATTGACGCATACCAGAAGATCATTTTCTTTTCCACATACCCGTTCTCCGGTTCCCTCCCCGAAAATCAGGTCAAAACAGTGCTTGATTCCGGCACTTAAAATCCCGATGCTATCAGGAAGAGGTTTCCCCACAGATTCATCTCCTTTTTCTGCCATATACAGAACCACTTCCATGGTAGCCCGGTTTGTCTTTTCTTCACTGTAGTTATATTCCAGTTCCACTCCATTGATCTGCATGATCTACCTCCTACGCTTCCGCTGTGCCTTCTGTGAATTTCTTTGTAGACGGGTCAAAATGACCTTCTATCCAGTCACCCTTGCCAAGCAGGTTACCGGATCCAACGATCTCTCCATCGTTATCGGTAAAATCTGCAACTTCAATGGCAACTTTTCTTTTTCTTGCCGGATAACCAGATGCTCCCTTTTCGCCTTTCAGATCTACACGGATGTATTCTGTTTCAGCATCAGCACCGGTTTTTTCTTTCCTGCCGATCTGCACGATGTAATCAACCGCTTTTTCCTCCTCGATCATGTCCATTTCAAATGGAGCAGACCAGTCATAAGAACCAACGGATTTTGTAGCAGATTTGTTATTCACGTAACGTTTGCTGGTTGTCTGCGCAGACGGGCTGTCATCGATTTTGGAAAAACCGGTTCCCATCAGAGCCCATTCCTCAGTGCTTGCGCCACCTACATTTAAGTAATCTGCTTCCTGATATCTCTGTTTTACTCCCATAGTTATCTCCTTTTCTGTAAATAGATAAATTCACATTGTATCGCGTACCGGGCTGTCTGTGTCTCGTTGTCGGTCATATAACCGTTTGTTGTTGCCCGGATGTATCGTGGCTCTTTGAAACTTCCCAGTTTTGGAAAGTTCCCTTTTCTGGTACACTCCTCCAGCCACTCAGAGAAATGCTCATAAAAATCTGATGTATCAATGTTTTCAGCCGATCCATAAAAGACCCTGCTGCAGAAATGGAACGCCACTCTGCGGACCGTATCGCCGTTTGCGTACCGTTTAACCACGGGATCCGCCGGAACTACTTCTATCATGTAGTTGGTCGGTTCAGAGTCTAGTGTGTCCACATCAACCTTTGCCACATCAGAAAACATATCCGAAAATTCATCCAGATACGGACATTCCGCAGTGATGAAATCCCGGATTGCTGATATTACGCTCATCCTTTCTTCCCTCCACAGAATTTTGCGGTAGCCTCTACAATCTCATTTCCGCGGTCAGCCCACATGCGCTTGTCCCATTCTTTTCCCGCCAGCGGAGCCTTGCTCCTGTTTTTGCCTGAGTTTTCGTAATACTGCCGGCGGGCGTAGGGCTGACCGTATGTAATATGAGTTGTATGCTCTACTGCTGTCTGCTGCAACGTTCCTGTCAAATTTGGGACATAAGGGACACACAGTCTTCTGACCTCATGTGTAAAAAACTTTTGTCCTTCCCCATTTTTATTTAAAGACCGTTTCAGTAGAATTTTCTGTTCGTCATCCATCTCAATCCTTACCCTTGTCTTACCCATCAGCCACCTCCGATCCGGATATGCGGGCTGGATCCGCGGCGGTTGTCCGAATGGCTCAGGATCACTCCTGCCAAATAACCACGGCTTTTCAGCTCCGTATCCCTTGTGATCTCGTCCTCGATAACTCCCTTGGCGATCAGATCACCGTTCGCTGCTGTCCAGTAACCCGTTGGATCTTCCAGTCTGGCGTACTCTGCCGGTTCCATGAAGATCTCCTGTCTTTCTTCGGTCGGAACACGGATCTTGATCACATCGGCGCTGTTTAAGCCTTTCTCGTCTACAAAAACCTTCTGATCCGTGTACCAGTGGACATCCCGGAGGATGGTTCGTACATAGACCGTCTGGCGGGTCTTTTTATCGACCCGCTTGTTATAAACAGTCACATCAGCATTCGTAATCATGAGATGTCCCTACCTTTCTGGACAACCAGCCGGTTGCAAGCAGATATGGATAGACCGCATCATAGGCTTTCTTTTTCAAAACCTCTTCAGCTGTCTTCCCATCCGTCTGCTCCGTCACATAGGTAACACTATAACCGTCTGTATTCTCCGATTTAATAGTTCCGGCTGTTTTTCGGTTTGTTTCATACTGGTAATATACCTCTACTGCCGCACAAACGGCATCTTTCACCGCATCATTTTCCAGTGCAAAGATGTCTCCACGTACATAAGTCAGCTGCCGTATGTACGCTTTTGCCCTACGTTCCATGACAGAAAAGGCTTCTTCTCCGATGAGCTTTCCGCCATATTCTTCTGCATAGTATTCATACGTCACATACACACGGCATCACCTCCTACTCTCCGGCTTTCAGGATGGCAAACGGGCATCTCTTGGTTTTGTTCTTCTCCACAGAGTTGATCGGATTCGGAATTTCCCAGCCCAGACGCATGACCGCTCTCAGAGCGACCATATCGTTCTGCATCAGGTTATATGCGATTGATCCATCCGTATTCTGTACTACGCCTTCCGTAAACAGTTTGAAGGTAATGTCCTGACGAATAGCATACGCCAGCTGGCTGAAATCTCCGGAAATCATCAGTGCTTTAGTTTTATCAAAAGCACCGTTGTTCGGGAAGTTCATCGGAGATCCGTCCAGTGCATACTGGGTAGTTCCCTGCAGATCCTGTTTAAACAGTGGATCACCATTTGTATTTTTCAGTCCTCTCAGTTTTGCTCTCATAGAGATATCTGCCATATGGCCATTTACAAAGTAGCCGCAGTTTTCCACTTTTGCGATTACGCCGTCCTCTGCCATGATCTTATCGTACAGACTGTCTGCTGCGCCGAGAGTTACCACGGTTCCTGCCTTTGTCGCAGTCGTAACCACGCCATCTCTCCAGGTAGTTGGTTTGTTTACATCAAACAGGATTGCACTGTCGATCACTCTTCCGAAAGCTTCGGTCACTCTCGGTTTTACCTCTGCCCAGATATCGTACTCGGAATCATCCAGAACCGCTTCCGGAATCGGAACGATAACCGCGATCTCTTCCGCTGTGATATATTTTTTATCCCATGCCTGTTTGGTAGTCTGTTTCTGACCGTTATCGCCGTTTACAAAATAAGCGATCGGCAGCATATCCAGTACCGGCATTTTGTACTGTTTACTGGTCATATTGGCCAGTTTGCGTCCTCTCGAAAGAACTGCTGACTGTGCGATTGTTCCCTGGATGATCTCATTGGATTCCTGTACCGGAATCAGAGATTCCGCACCGGTTCTGTCAATCAGGTTCGTATCATTCTCGAATATTCTCAGGTTCATTCTATTTCTGTTCATTTTCTACCTCCGTTATCTTCTCGCAGCCGCACGGATCGCATCGTTGATGGATGAATTGATATTTCCGCCGGATCCGTTGGAATTTCCTCCGGAAGAAGAAGTCATCCGGTAAGAGTTTCCTGCGGTAAACCGCGGATTTTCCTTCAGATACTTCTCAGCTGCTTTTTCAAAAGTTGTTTTGTCATCTACGAGTTTCGATACCTTGAACATGACATAATCCAGATCTTCTGCTTTTACACCCTTTCCGGCCAGAGTTTTCTCATTCTCCATCTGCTGCACTTTTTTCAGTGCATCGTCTCTTTCTCTCTGCAGTTTTGCCGTATCCGGCTGATTGGCTGCACGTTCGTTTTTGAACTGCGTGATCGCTTCAGTGACTTCTGCTTCTGTCATTCCCTGACTTCTGAAGAAATTCGCGAGTGCTGCACGTTCTGATTTGTTCACCCGTGCACTTGCGATCTCTTCCAGCTGTTCATAGGTATACGTTCCGGCATGTGGTCCGGATGCACCACCAGCGGATCCCTGGCCGCCGTTCCCAGACCCGGCATTTCCACCCTGATTTCCAGAGCCAGCTCCTGCGCCGTCCTCAAAGAGCTGCAAGTTCATTCTTCTTTTCATGTTTTTCCTCCGTTTTGCCTCGACAGGCTCCCGAGCTTTTACTGTCTTCACGTTTTGGACATAATAAAAACGCCCTCTCAGGCGCTTCTTACAAAAATGTTATACAGTTGTATTCCCGGTTGATATCCGTCAGACCAAGAAACCAGGAATCTACCAGGAGCTTCCCTTTTTCCGAAAGCTGCTCCCACTCAATGAGCGCTTTTCCGCTGCTTTCCAGTGTCAGGATGTGGTCTTCTGTCAGATCTCGCAATGAATTGATCAGGTTGCAGGTCAGCGCTGACACTGCTGCACATGCCCGGTCGATTCCGTCCAGGCTTTTTCTGCAGGCGTGACCGGACATCCAGATACTGTGATCTGTTATTTTAACAATGATCATATTGCCTCGTTTCTCCGCATCTTACACATCTGCAGATATATTTTCTGTCCGCAACATCATAATGTTTCCGGAATCTGTGCTTGCAGAACTTTCTCCGGATCCAGTGATAGATCTTTTCTACCAGCATGTCCTCACCTCCTTGTACCGGTGCAATTTTTATTCATAGATAATTTCCAGACCATATGCCACTGCTGCATCGTGTTCGATTCTGCATCCTCTGGCATTTTCCCATCCTTTACAGAAATACGCCGCATGACACAGGCTCATATTCTCCAAAGACTTTGCTAAGAAGCAGAGTGGAATCTGCACAACGCCACGTTCCTTCATAGCCTCGTTGCTATACCACTCATCTGTAAAGAGAGTATTTACAACCTCGTAGCCTTTTTCATTTAAAACTTTCATAGCCTTCTCTCTGATTTCGATGATCTCCTCATCCGTTTTTCCAGCCATCGGCTGACTCAACATTGCTTTTTTCATTTTTTATCCTTTCTTTTTTTTAAAATGAGTATAAAAATACCACCGGCCATTATTGACTGGTGGTAGCTACAAGACTATTGCTTTCAGTGCTTTCTTGTATTCAATTTCTAACTTACGTTTAAATTTTTCAATCTCTTCTGGCTTCATTCCCGGTTCTGCTGATGCACAAATGTCTGGGGTTTCTTCTGCCAATATTTCAGTTGCCCTCGGCTGTTCCGCATGCATTGCATCGTACTCATCAACTAATGCATCTTCAAGGATAATAGAAAACTCATATATATCTTCCGGAGTATCTTCAAGAAAATCCTTTATATAATTCATATATTTTCTAAAGACCAGCATCTGTCCATTCCTCCTTTTTATTTTTTCTTCGAACAATACTAACTATATCACCGGAGTTTTTATTTTTTACAACTACAAGCTGTTTGCTTGGGCTGAACCAAATCATTTTCTCTTCTCCTTCAGAATAATTCGGCATAGTTTTTATTAGACCGAGCACATCTTCTTCGTGAATCACTTCATATCCTGGCTTATTTAATCTTGGTAATCGACTCAAAGCATGAACTGATAATTCTTCTCCTTGCTCTTTGAATCTATCGTATGCTTGTTTTGATTTACTCTTAAATTCTTCAGACCAATCTTTCTTGTTGATTTCAAGATATGTGGAAAACCTATTCTGAAGCTTTTCCCACTTCTCACTATCATTATATTTCACCTGCCCAAACTTTGCAAGTGATCCGATAGAATCTCCCAGCACCTCTTTATACCGCTTATACTGGTTAAGATCTTTCTGCATATTGTCCACCATTTTCTGTGGAAACATACCTTTGATCCGGTTGTCAGTGATCACTCTTCCAAGCCCATCCATATACACCCGTTCCATCTGTTCCGGAAGTTCCATTTGCTTGGAAAATGCCTGGTACTGATGCAGCGTATTGAGGTATCTGGCTTTTGCGGCCAGGATATCATCATTGCTTCCGTCACCCTGCTGTAGTTGTCGGACCTTCGTACGCTGTGCACGCATTGTGGTTTCCATCTGACGCTGTGCCTGGGAAGCCTGATAGGCGTTGTACTGTTTCCCCTGGTATGTTCGAACATTCTGTTCTTTTTCTTCCATCGCAGTCAGCTGTTCGTCCGTGTATGTACGTACTGAAAAACCTTCCAGGAATGCATAATAACTGTGTCGACAGTTCCAGCCACATAAGCCATCTCCATCACCCAGTCCGCAGATGCTCTGCAGCTCCTGGTAGGTGTACACTCTTCCACCCCACCAGTGGGAGGGGCGGTGTCCGGCATGCCATGAAACTTCGTATTTGTCCGTATTCAGGTCTTTTGCCACCTGTTCGTTAATTTGTGCGCTCAGCTGTGAAACTCCCGTTAAAATTGCTCTTCTGACCGCCACAGGTGCTCGGTTCTTCCATCCGGAAGCATAATCGATAACTTGTAATCCGGACGAACTCAATTCTTTGACTACACGCCGCAGGACAGTGTTGTAATCAAAGGATCCTGTCACAATGTCCATACAGGCTCTGTCCAGGTATTTCTGGTAGTATGTCGCTAACGGAGTAAATACTACCTTTCCGCCGCCTATATCCACCGTCATTCCCATGGATTGTGTCAGGTTCCGGATCTCGTTTTGTGTCTGTTTTACAATGGCGTTCGACCACTTTCGGATCGTCTCGTTATCCTCCAGCGGGGTGAAGCTCCCGTTGATCTGCTCATAGGCCGCCCGGTTCCGAACATATTCCCATTCACAAACCTTATCGTACATCTCCCAGATCTCCGGATCCGAAATTGTCAGCAGGCGTTTCAACTCCGATTCAATGAACTCCGTGCTGTCTCCCAGAAGCAGAAGTTTATTGATCTGGTAATCTGCAGTGCTGGTGATCTTGCCGGTCTTCCGGATCCTGCGCACGATATCAGAAAAAATCCTATCCTGTAACTCATAGAAGAGTTTCTCCACCCGGATTGGAAGACTTCCTTTTTCTTCCGGTGTCATCATGGATTATTCCTCCTCCGGGTTCGGCGGAACCGTTTCATTTACCACTTTAGTCCTTGCCACCTCTTCTGTCTCTCCGTACCATTTTGCACGGTATTCTTCCGGACTCATGACTCCCATGCTGACATCCTGACGATCCTGCTGCCTTTCCGTCTCTTTATCTTCGATAATTGAATCATCAAAATCAATGGTGATCTTCGTATCCGGATTCAGATTGTTTCCCGTTACCCGACCAAGTCGGATAATGATCTTTACCAGCTGTTTCAGGACATCTTCCAGGATAATCTCATGCTTTTTCAACATCCGGTACATATCCGAGTTGTCCGAAATAACTTCTGTAGCTGTTTTTACACCAGCTCCATCAAAGCGGTATCGTTCCGTACCAAATCCGCATTTCAGAGACAGATATTTCAGATCATCGTTGATTGCTTTGCTGTGCTCCTCGACTCTGAGAGACATATCCACCTCTTTGATCAACCCGTCTTTCCCGCTGTTATAGTCTTCCGGAAGGGAATAAAACACGCTGTCATCCGGATCAAATGCCGGCGAACCATCCTCGTTTGTCAAGATCTCCGGAGCTACAAAGATTCGTTTCCGTCCCAGGTCAAACTCGTTGTAGTAGGAGTCATATTCCATATCCAGTTTCTTCAGTGTATCGATAGCATTGGCGTAGATGGAAATTCCCATCGGATTGTTCCCTACTGCATTATTCGTAATGTTTAACCGGTCGATTACAAACTGTGGTTCTGTTGATCCGGTTTCTGTTTTGGCAGAAAGTCCTTCAAATGGCTTCAGCGCCTGCCATTCTTCTTCTGTCAGCTCTTTTCCTGCTGCACTGCCAGTCATGCTTTCAAGAACCATATTCTCGATCACATAGTTTCCATCCTCTCCTACTTTGTGAAATTGCACCTGCACGTATTTTTTCCGCTTGTAGGTGTGGATGAACGTAAAAATGCATTCCGTTACTTTCCCGTTCTTCCAGCTGACCGGGTAAATGTTCTGTGCATCCACATAATCAATCCCTATCTTTCCGGATAAAACACTCCCGTCTTCCCGTAGGATCGTATCATACAGATATGGAATATAGGCAACCGTTCCGGAATAAGCTTTCCGTTCCTGATAATCATTACCCATGACCTGAAAGCTGTTTACGTCCAGGATATTCTGTACAAACTCCTGTGTTTTCTCATCATCCAGCGTGATCATTACCCGTTCATTCAAGAGCAGATCTGCAATGTCCTCAGACAGCTTCTTCGCCATTCCCAGGCTTTTTCTCTTGCGTCTGCTATATGTTCCGCGTCCTGTGTACACTCTGTAAAAAGAAAAATTTCTCACATTTGAATTGTACCAGCTTGTCCATTCTGCAATCTTTCGATAGAAGGAGACATCCACGGTATCAATCCCTGCTTTTTTAAAATAATTAAATATATTCATCGTCTGTCACCTCCTTCTTGCTGATATCACAGATATCTATCTCTTCTTTCTGGTATTCTTTTGGCAGCCAGTGTTTCACCCTGTCCCAAGCTCCCATCACACAGTAGCGAATTGCATCCATGCAATGGTCTTTTTCTTTTACTGGGACTTCGTTGCCCTTTTCGATTGACTTTTTATCGTATTCATACGTTCCAAATTCATCTGTGGCATTTTCCTGATCCGGTGATATGCTCATAATGTCAAAGGTAAGCAGTTTTTGCACCCGGCTGATTCCAAGTGCCACGTCATTCTCTGCATCTCTCATCAGTACCTTATAGTCAAGCCCTGTCCTGGTTGCTGTCCTGGTTGCTCTCCGGATCTCTTCTGCAAGACCTTTTGCAGATGGATCCAGGAAAATATAAAAGATCCGGTTATCATACCGTTCATGGAGCTCATCCAGGAACGTAACCAGATCCTTTGCATATTCTGACGGGCTTTTTTGTTTTCCGGTATCCCGGCCACTATGATAATATTCACCCAGCCCGGGAAGCTTCTTCCGGTAGGTATCCAGTCCAAATGCCTGGAAGGTTGTGGCGTTCTGCTGTCCATAATCACCTCCGACATAGATCCTGTCATACCTTCTGTCCGGATCCGGCCTCTGTCGGTGTCGTTCTCCAAACATATAATAGATCAGTTCATCCACTCCAACCGACTCTCCCAGCCATACCCACCGGTACATCTTCGGGTCTGCTGCCTTCATCGCTTCCGCTGATGCGATCAAATCAGGACCAAGCCAGTCCTCCGGAACATCCCGGTAATCCGTATGGATGTGGATACAATCCGATCGTTTTTCCATCTTCTTGCACCACTGGTTGATGGGTGCATTGGGATTCTTTGGCGGGTTATAGAGGTATATCATCTGGAAACCGCCTTTATTGCCACGGACAAAGGTAGCTTCGATATTGCTCAGCTCATCTTCTCCTTCCCCATCGTCAAAGAACTCTGTCAGCTCATCCAGAACTACCAGTTTGATCGGTTTCTCTTCATCAATGATACCTTTGGTGTCGTCAATGCCGTCCGATCCGGCAAAATACATCGTTGTCCCGTATTTCTTGTATGTGATCTCCATCGGTGACTTCGTGATCCGGAACTTGTTCTTCGGGATCTCCAGACGGTTGATCCCCCGGAGCATCTCCTTATATACAGTCTTCCGGAGCTTATTATGGTGCTTACGTAGCACAACTACAGATCCATTGGCATCCGCTACCAGCTGATAATCTGACCGAATTGCCGCATAACTGGATTTTGTCCCGGCTCGTCCAGAGGTCAGGATGATATGCTTAATACTGCGGTTATTGAATATCGGGAGATACTTCGGTATCACGATATCCGATATCCGCACCTGTTTCTTCTGGCGCGTCATTGATGATCTCAACTCCTTCATCTTCATTTCCGGTATTTCCAGAGGATCTTCGGATCTTCTCTGTATCTGCTGCCATACGTTCTGTTCTCCGCTGCTGCTCTTTGTCATCTGCAGATGTCTGACCATTTTGTCCGGCATACTGTGCGACAAAATATGCAGCCTTTGTATTTCCATTCATTGCTTCCTTGATCTGCGCAGCTAGCATGGCCGTTTCTAATGTGCTGTCCAGTCCAAGTTGCTTCAGAAGTGGTGTCCATTCCGGACTGTCTATTTCTGCCGTTAGAAGCATATTTAACGTTTTCCGGAAATTTGCTTTTCGGCGCCTGACTTCTCCACTCTTTTTTCCACCTTTTGAAGCAATTTCCCGTAATTCGTTCGTTGTTCGTTTGTCAAATCCTTTATCTTTTATGTTTTCATAATTGGCCACTCACCTCACCTTCCTGTCTCTTTGAATTTTTAGTATAGAAAAAGGCACCCTTTCGGATGCCTTTTTTGGTTATGTGTGGCAGTAATTGCCCGGCATCTCTGCCAGGCGCATACGCATCTGCAGGTCTCAGTCTGGTATGACCTGCTGCCAGATCAGCTCTGGCGGGCTCCTGAACTACTTTTGCCTGTCCAGGTAGGCAGACTGTTGTACGCCATCATCGGCGATCGGAATACCAGGATTCGAACCTGCGGCTCGCTTTTACGGCTCTTGCTCCCTCCCGATCGGGGAGATGTTCCGAAGTGGGTGGCGGTTTTACAACCGCCTGTTCACATAGAAAGGTTGAAGTTTCCAAACACAGAGGAATGATTAACTACCGTCTTAACCCATTTACCATACTAGCACTTTTGAATGGGACATTGGGGTACATTTTGAAAAAATCTTTGAATTCTTTTCTTAACATTCTCATCTGTGTATCGTATCCTGCGTTTTGGATACAATGCATTCATCCTTTCTGCAGTCTGTGCATAGGTCAGATCGTCGATGAAATAGAATCGAAGCATGGTTCGCATCTCGCTCTTTTCTACTGTCTGGATGAACTCTTCTGCCTGTGTCTGCTTTTCCAACAATTCCACTTCCAGTTGTTCCTGTAGTGCAATCTTTCTTTTCAATTGCTGTCGTTTCCGTTCAATCAGACCATCCGGTTTTCCCGTAATTTTTACACTTCCCAGGGATTTTTTCCCCTTCTTTCCCCTCGATACTGAATCAGTCACGATACTGTTTTCCAGTTTCCACAGCTGGCTACGGTCCTTTTCTATCCTTCTTCGCAGATCCTTGGCTTCTACTTTCATATCTGCGTACTCCATCAGAATTTCCTTCTCCAACGGTATCACCTCCCCATGACGACCATGAATACTTTCGTTTGCTCTTTCTGTCTCTGACCGCGATATTAATCAGTTCCAACCCGGTAACATCCAGAAACCTTCTTACCAGATCAAGCGGCTCTCTGATATGCTTCGGGATATGTTCAGTATTATGTATCGCCTTTTCTGCTGTTGGATCCTTGTATCCTTCACTATTCATCTGGCACCTCCCATTTACCTACTGCTTTTCTAACTTCATCCATCTCACACATTCCAACATCTCCAATAGTAAGATCTCCCCAGCTGCATGTATCGCAGTCTTTCCCCGACATGGTATATGCCTTTCTTGAGCAATCACAAAAATCTTTAACCATCTCTCCTGTGATTCTGACAGATATCCGAAGTTTATCTGATTTTGTCGGTATACAAATTATCTTTTCCACCGAAAAACGCCTCCTACATCCATTCTCTGTGCTGAGCATCTTCTCTCTTCATCGTGATCCCGCACTCATCACGCAGTACTTCCTGGATATCCTCCAGAGTCATTCTTCCAGCCTCGAAAAGTTTATACTGCTTTTCCCATTCATCAATAAAACGTTCTTCCCGGCTTTTTCCTTCAACTTCCTTCTTCATGAGCATTCCGAACTTATCATGGATGATCAACGCTGCGATTCCAACTACCTTCATCAGCAGCTCATCTGCGATCAGATCTGCCATGTCCTTTTTCATCTGCTGGATCTGGGCGATTGTCATTACTCGGGTGACTTCTTTCTTTTCCTGTCCACGCATCTCCCGGCGTCTCTCTGCTCTACTCATCCAGAACACCTCCCACAATCATTGCCGGCCGCCACAAAACAATCCGGATGACATTTTGGTCGGCGCAGGAAGTTGTCCATCATGCGATGCTGCCATTCCGGTGGTTGTGGATCCGAATGTTTTTCTTTCCACGCCTGTTTCTGTTCCTCTGTTTGCTGATCCAGTTCCTGGCATTTCTGTTTATAGTTTCGGATTTCTTCTTCTGTTGCATCTCTTGGTTCTCCGATAATCTCTATCATTTCCCTTCCTCCTGTCTATCTGGTTTCCCTGTAGGTATACAGGCTCTATGAATATACATTTCCGTTCTCCTTCTGGTTCTGATATATACATATTTCTCCTCAGGCTCTATCAACTTTCCGCACAGATAACAGATATGTGTTTCCGGCTTCTTCTCTTTCTGTCTTTTCATTCTTTCATCCCTCTTCTCCATACAGCCGGTCAATCTCATGGAACACACACCAGATCAGCTCCCGCATCAGATCACACGGATATTTCTGGTAGATCAGTTCCCCGGCTTTCATTAATCGCAATCTATCCTCATCATTTTCTGCAGCGTGATAGGTCTTAAATAATTTCCACGCTGCCGTGAACATTTCGTAATACTTTCTCAATTCTTCGTTTTTCATGTATGTATCACTCCGAAACCTTATTCGTAACACATTTCTATAAAAAGTAACATCTGCCAGTTACAGATTGTGTTACACTGCAAACCCCTATAAATACGGCATTTTTTGATGTTTTTTCGATTTTGTAACACCGCAACACTCGATTTTTACCTATATATAAGAAAAAATATAGGCATATTTCTTATTTTTTTCTTCTTTTATATACTGAAAAAGTGGATGTTACAGGTGTTACGGTGTTACTTGAATGGCAAATGATCCATTCCGTCCGTTGGAATAAATCCCTCTTTTGGTTCGTCTTCTTCTATTTTCAGAAAAATGCAGCGCTTTACATTCCCGTCGATCCGTTTTGTTCGACTGGTCTTTCCAGCCTGGGTAAGCAACAGTCCTTTCCGGTCTGCCCAGGAAAGGAACGATTTTTTCGAAAATCCTCCGGCCCGGCACAGTTCATCAAACGCCTGGTTGATAAACACTGCATACTCCTTGTCAATACTTCCCCATTTTTCCACGTTAGAATCCAAGTCAAAACGCTGCGGATTCATTGCTACCTTATCGATCAGATACCGATAACAGCGTTCGTTGTCCGAAAGTTCGTTTCTGTCTATAAGGACCTCTTTTGCATCATTCAGGGAAATCTTCTGTCCATCCTTAAACAGATGATCTGTCACCAGTTTATCCGCTGTCAAGACAATGGATAACGACAGGCTCTGCTTCTGCATCTTTTCATCATCCTGCAACTCCTGAAGAATATCCTCTTGGATTTCCCGGATCGTATCAATCCCCAGTGTCTCTATCAGTTCAATAAAATCCTTTCCGGCAAATCCATAATTCTTTTTCACAATTTCCGCGCTCCGGCCAGGATCCGCATATACGTTTTCTCCACATTCCACTTCCAGAATTCGGTTCATAGCACCACCCTGCGATACATACGAATTTAACGGACGCTCTCCATTTGTCAGAATACAGTTCTTCCACCTGTTTTCTCTGTTGATTCCAAGATCTTTATTGGATCGGCTCTTTCCTTTTCCGGAACACAGGTCATAGACTACGCCCTCAAAATTATCTCGGATCCGACTGCTGGTTTTGCTTGTATCATCCAATATCATTGGCAGATTGTTGAGAACATCCGCTTTTGCTTCCAGCGCAACATCTGTAGTCTTAAAATCTCCAATAAACCTGCTCTCATCCGGATTCGCCCAGACAGATGCCGCAACCATCAGCGTCACCGTTTTTCCACCTTCCGTCTCGCCCCACAGATCAACAAAGAATGGTAGCCCGCCCAGCACTTTTACCAACACACTTGCAAAGGAAGCTGCCAGCAGAAATTTTATTTCCATCCTGCCAGACTTCCGGAGCTGCCTCATATGTTCATACCAGTTCTGTCTGGATCCATGTTCTTCTACGCTTTCGAACAACTGTCGAAACCGACTGTCCCCATCAAATACAATGTCCGTATCGTATGGCATAAAGCCATTTCCGATCCATCCCAGCTTACTGGAGGAATACTGTACTTTAATAGCATCCTCATTCGCATTTTCCACATCAGCCAGATACCGCACCAGGAACTTGGCATTTTCGCTAGTTACAGCGATTCCTCTTCCGGATAACGATACGATTTTACTGGCAGAAGTAACCATTGTCTTTGGAACGATAATCTCACTCCAGATTCCATTCCTCTTATATGCAATCTTCAACTGCTCCTCTCCTGTTTCCAGATTCTTCAGACGTTCGATTGGAAGAATCGGGTGATAACAGGCAAGAATATCGGTAAAATCTGTGGTTGGATTCTTCAGATAAACTCCGTCTTCCGAGGCGATCCATTGTCGGCACCGCTGATTGTCATACGGTCCTTCAAAATTTGTCCAGTTATCCAGAAGTGCCGGCTGCTTCATCCGGTTGCGTTTCATTTCCCGGTCTACACGCTTATATGCTTTCAGGATTTCTTCAAACTTTGCTTTTACACCAAGCTCCGCTGCACGATCCTGCAGGGATAAAATCAGCCTTGCTTTATATATCTCGTCCTCCTGTTCAAAGATCTCTTCGAAGATTTTATCCTCCAGGATGCTTTTTGTCGTAAGCTGCCCCAACGGCACCATATTGCTCACCTTCTTTCGTTATTTCCTCTCGCACATACAATTGATACTGCAGCTTATTATAATTTTCACACCAGGCATCTGTCAGAGGTTTATTTAGCCGCACGCCGATCCGGTATGCCGTGATCAGTTGATTACATTTCTGCAGTTCCTCTTTCAGGCTCTGGCGTTTTTTCTGCTGCATCGCTGCACGCTTCTTAGCCCGATATAATACCATATTGGAACGGAAGGTTGGTTTTTCATAGTTTCCTCCCAGGATCCGGAACGCTTCTTTAAATCCAACATTTTCCATTCTTTCCACAAAACTGAAGATATCCCCTGTTGCTCCACAGCCAAAACAATGGAAATCTTTATCATAGATTTTCATGGATGGCTCCCGGTCTCCCTGGTGAAATGGGCACTGGATGAATCCAGCCCTGTTTGGCTCCGGAAATCCATACCTGCCCAGTATATCTCTCATTCTGTAAGTTTCTTTAATTTCTTCGCTTGTCACTTTCTCCACCTTCAGACAGAATCCGGATGATCTCTGCCCCGGTATTCTTTTTCTCACAGAACAGAAACCGGCATCCATACTTTCGTTCCTGTGTACACAAGATCTTATACAGCGTTTCTCCCGTCATGGCTTTTGTTTCTATTTCTTCCCATTTTCCTGTTTCCGGATTTTTCCTGCATTTCCAGCGTCTGGGATTTTCCCACCAGATCACATCTTCCAGACGTTCAACGCCTTTTCCATGCTCTATCAGGAAAATCATTTGAATACCATTTTCGTTAGCCCGAATCAGTTCTTTCCGAAACCGCTCATGATCCTGACATACATTGCTGCATAATTCCGAAAGGCTCTGCTTTCTGTCGATAATCAGCCGGGGATTATCATAATTCATATAATCCCCGACCATGAGTTTCGATACTGGATGTTTGATATTATTCTGATCAAAAGTCTCTACAATTTTTGTAATTGCCCTGGCTTTTTCCCGACTGTCTATCTGTATCACCATATGTATCACCGCCCGATTAGAATGAAAACTCGCCGTCAATGCCTTCCGGAACATTCATGAATCCATCATTGTCTGTCTGGTTAAAACCTCCGGTATCCTGAGATGACTGCTGTGCGCTCTTGGACTCAACAAACTCGCAGCTTTCCGCGACCACATCTGTGGTATAGACCTTCTGCCCTTCGTTATTCGTATAAGATCCCGTCTGGATACGTCCCTGCAGTCCAATTTTCATGCCTTTGTGAAAATATTTTTCGATAAACTCTGCAGTCTTCCCAAATGCCACACAATTAGGAAAATCTGCAGTCGGTCCATTCTCACTTTTGAATCTACGATCCACCGCAAGAGAAAATCTCGCAATCGTCGACCCTCCATCTGTATATCTCACCTCCGGGTCTCTCGTAAATCGCCCCACAAGCTGTACGCTATTCATTCTTATCGGCCTCCTTCTTCAGATCCGGTGTCTTCTGGAACCGGTTCATGACACTCTTGTATTCCGCCACTGTCATATCCTCGATCTTCTTTGCCTTTACTGCATGCATAGACAGGATCTGATTATCCGTGACGCCTGTTCTGGCCTGTTCACTGCGGATCGTGTCGATCATTACCTGGGTGATCTGCTGTTCCGTCTGCACATCTGCTTCTGCCTGAGGTGCTGGTTTTTTTGCTTCTTTTCTTCCTGCAGACTTTTTCTCATCCGCAAGTTCTCCTTCCAGGCTTTCCGCATCCGGATCCGTCATTTCTTCTGTCGGAATGCAAAAGACCTGGAAACAGAGATATTTATAGGCAATCGCCATCGCCTTATTGGTTGCTTTATCTCCCATGTCCATTCCTTCCCCGTAAATAATAGAAGATACATGGGATCCGTCTTCCGCACAAATATCATATTTCACTTTACAGATGACTTTAATAATAACAGCACCATTTTTACTTCTTCCGGCCTCTTCACATTTACGTTCCAACACCGTCGGAACAATCACTACCTTATTCTTTGCTAACGCTGGATGAAGTGCATTAAACACATCATCCACGCTTCTGTACTTAAATCCCTGCTGTTTATTGACCTTATCTTTGCCAACATGTCCGCAGTCTGCGATCACACCGGCAATTGCAGCATAAATCTTCGGATTTTCAATTGTTCTTTTTTCTTCGCTCATATTACTCCTTATCAAATACTACCCGATCTGCAGCTTCCACGATCAGAAGACTGGCAATCTGGCTCAGTGACAGGGTAGACTCATTGTAGATGTCCACCAAAACGTTATATGCTTCCGGTGAAAGCCGCACGACAGCCTGTTCCTCTGTCCGCTGCTTCTTTCTTGCCGGAATATGTATCTTTCCATCTGCCATATTTGCCTCCTATCTGATTCTCAGCGACTCATCCTGCACCAGCTCCGCATATTCCGTAGCACCGTTTTCCTTCAGATAATTTTTCAGTGCCACACGATCCAGCTCCGGCGCTTTCTGTTTCCAGAAATATCCCGGAATCTTTGATTCGTCTTTTACACTGACAGTCGGCGGATTTTTCTGGATTCCAAAACTGAACAGATCAGTCTTGAATTTCTTCTTTCCGGTCTGGATCATGCTACGTTCCAGGTTACTTTTGATAGAATCGATACTGTTTTTCACAGCCTTCTTTTTAGACTGCAGTCTGGAAATTTCTGTATCGATGGTATCGACCTGTCCTTCCAGTGTACGGATGACCTTGGCATAATTGTCCGCCTTGTCTTCAATTTCACCCTCGATTCCTTCCAGGGTATCTCTCAGTACGTCCGGATCCGCTTCTTCTGCCATCTCCATCAGTTCCATATACTGGCCGGTTAATTCATATAACGTTGACATTTACTTTTCCTCCTTTAAAATCATTGAGACCGAAGCCTCACTGCACTTCATCTCGGCCGCGATATTCTTGCTCGTCCAGCCGGCTCGATGCAGTGCCATCACTTTTCCACGGTCTATTTTCTTTCTGCCCGATTTCTTCTCGGGCTCCGCAGGGGGGGATTGCTTTTCCTCCTCAGCTTCTTCCATTGCTGGAACAGGAAGCGGAATATCCGCAGTTACCGTCTCCGACTCCGGTTCTGGATCCCATCCTGGTGGTAGTTTATGCTTCGGCTCCTGAATTCCCAGAAGCAGACATACCATAGAGTCTGCCATCCATCCCTGTTTCTGAACATATCCCGTCAGCAGTTCAACCGTGTGCTGATCACGGATCAGGTTCTCATATTCATCCTTGGTCACCTGGACCATTTTTTCTTTACTCATCTCTATCCTCCAGACACTTGTATTCGTCTTTCCCACATTCCATCCGATCCAACGCTTTTTCGAACCGGATGGAGAAAGCAAATACCAATATCAGCCAGATCAGTGCCGGTAGGCCACTTTTGCAGGTAAATAATCCGAATACGGATGCGATTGTTTCTATTAATTCTCCTGTACTCATTTGTTACCTCCCGGAGTAAATAAGTCATCGAGAAACTTCCGCATACTTTCTTTCAAAAGCTGTTTTTTTGCTTCACATTCTTTGTCAAGTTCCTCTTCACTCATAATCGCCAGTTTAAATACATCTTCCATCTCTTTATCTGCCACTTTTTTTCCTCTGACTTTTTCGATTTCTCTATGAATATGTTTTACTGCGTAAGTCAGCTCCAGCAAAACAGTGACCTCATCTCTCATAATTTCCGCTTTTACGATGTTTCCTTTACCTTCTATTTTAATCATTTGCTTTTCTTCTCAACTTTCTGTATAATATTAGTGGTTATTTGTTTGAGTGCCGGAACGGGTGGCAGCCCTAATGGCACTTATTTTTTATCCTGCTTCCATAAGCTTGTCCTCCTTTCCCCGCCCTCAGGCGGTCTTCTCCTTGTACGTTTTTTCAAAACCGATCCCCTCCATCGCCTGATCAACCTTCTGTCTAATCAGTTCCATAGCCCTCTGCTCTCCGATCTGTTCCGGAGAATACAGCTGACCATTGATGATAAACCGGGTTTCGCCAATGATCGGTTGCCCTTTCATGGGTACCACCTCCCTGTGGTATGGTATGTATGGTGTTGATTGGTTGCTACAATCAGCACCACAAAATCTTGGTTTCGTCTTCACCTTTCATAATGGCGCGAAATTCAGCATCTAATATGAACAGCCTTTCATCTAACGCGTCATCCCCGTGATATTCCTTGCGTTTGTAATTTTTCTTGATAACTGTATCCAGACCATATATAATAAGATCTTCCTCATATCCTCTGGATAATGCTCTTCTTGCCAGCTTTCGTAAACCATGCATGTTGATGTAACTACTCAGATCCGGAAAGCGGTCATATACCTGTTTCGCGATTGCTTCCTCTCCTATATCCTGATACATAAACTCCTCCTGTCACGGTTACTGCACTGGAAGATTCATCTGTGCATTCGCATTTTCAATTTTCAGCTGTGTATTTGTACACGGCTTCCAACTTTGGGCATACTGTAATGCTTCTTCAAATCTTTTCTTCGGAACATTGTTTCTGGCATTTACCTGAAAGTAATTTTTCAGATCCCGATTACACTCCGCAAATACTTTCTTGGAAACTTCTTTATATGCGTTACTCTCTTTTCCACCAAGGATTGAGATCACTGTATGGTTCACTGTCTCTCCGAGAACCTGCTGCTGTCCGTAGTCGATTGTCATATTATTTTCTAGGTTCTCGATCCGATTCTCATGATCATCGATCATTCCAAGCTGTATTCTCATTATTTCTGCAGGGCTGAGTTGCTTCTGGTAGCCACCGGTTTTGCGAATTGTCGGAAGTACCTCAGATGTCACCCAGTGTTTGAATCGCTTTGCGGATTCCAGCTTACTTCCAAAGATTAATGCGTACAAACCGGATTCATTGATGACTGGCGTTTTTTGCATTCTTCCGATGGAGTCCTGAATTGGGACTTCATCTTTATCATCGTCATCAACATGATCTTGAATTGCTTTTGTAGCTCTTTCGTATCCAAGAGCATTTGCCACATCTTTTCCAACGAACCACGTTTCGTCATCAATTGTTACTGTTCGCATATCGCCGAACTCTTCTGAATTAAAAATCTGTAAGTTATTCATTTCTGTGATTACCTCCTTTTGTCACGTATTAAGTGACATTTTTTACAAAAAAAATTTTTACAGGGTCTTCGATATGCAATATTTCTATCATTATTTCTATTTCATCACTATCAAAAACTCCTTTTTTCATTTTGTCATAGAATGTTTTTGGCGTAATTCCTAAGGCTTTTGCAACACCTGACTGTGATGTACCATTTTTAGCAATAACACCTTTTAATCCATTTCTGTCTATCATGATATCCTCCTTTCTTGTCACGTATTGCGTAACTTTATACTACACCTCATTTTGTAACGTGTCAAGTGCTTTTTTATTTATTTTTGTTGCATATTACGTAATTTATGTTATAATACAGATATAGTAATTAAATACTGGAGGTGAGAAAATGGGATTGAAAGAAAATATCAAAAGCAAACGAATTGAACGTAAAATGACATTGGAGGATTTAGCAAAAAGCGTTGGTGTAAGCCGTCAAACAATTCAACGGTATGAAAGTGGCGTAATCGGCAATATTCCTTCTGATAAAATAGAATTGATCGCAAGGGCATTGGATACATCTCCGGCATATTTAATGGGCTGGGAACAGATAGATACAAATTTCTCTGGAAAAGAAGCTCCGAAAGAAATATCAGATAAATTCAAGAATAATGTATATAAATTTCACGGTGACTATAAAGAACTTCTTGACATATACGGAAAACTCTCTTCTCCAAATAAGAAAAGAGTCCTTACCTATTCAAAAAATCTACTTGTGAACCAACAAATGGAAGAAGATCTTACCGTCCAAGCAGCTCACGGACGTACCGACATATCAGTCTCAGCCGGAACTGATACATCTGACGATGACATCATGGATGACGATAACTTTTAAGCATTTCAGGAGGTAACCTATGAATTCTTATGAAATTCTTTTATCGGAAGCCTCTGAAAACGGGCTTGTCGTAAAAGAAAAACCATTGAAATATAATAACGGACGCATAAAAGGCTCTCGCGTTGCTATCAGGCAAGATCTTTCTACCTCTGTAGAAAAAGCCTGCGTCCTGGCCGAAGAACTGGGACACCACTACACAACCTACGGAAACATTCTGGATCAGAGCGATACTTCCAACAGAAAGCAGGAGCTTCGTGCCAGAGCCTGGGCGTATAACAAGCAGATCGGACTGCTCGGTCTGATCAGAGCCTATGAGCATGGATGCAGAAACCGGTTTGAGATTGCAGAGTATCTGGAAGTGACAGAGGAAGTGCTGGAAGAATGTCTAAGCTTCTATCAGAACAAATATGGCGTATGTGCGAATGTTGATAACTATGTGGTGTATTTTATACCGAATCTGGTAATTATGAAAAGAATGTAATAAATGTCGAACGATTCTTGTTGAATGGTATTGTCGTAAATTGTACAATTATGTTAAAAATATTATTCACAAAGGGGGAATTTTCCATGAAAAGGAAAATTGTAACTGTTTTACTCGCTACTGTGTTAAGCACATCCTTATGTGCCTGCGGCATCAGCCAGGAAGATTACAACAAAGTTGTTTCCGAAAAAGAAGCTGTTGAAAAGGAACTGGCAACTACGAAAGATTCTCTGGCTCAGTCCCAGGAGGATTATGATACTGCTATTGCCGCTTTTGATTCTATCCAAACAGAATACGACGCTTACAAAGAAAAAATGAAACCTTATGAAGAAATGGAGGCTGCGGAAGCGGAAGCAAGAAAATCCGAAGCTGAAGCCGCTGCAAAAGCCCAACAGGCTCAGGATGATGCCACAGAAGCAGTTGCATCCGTCTGGGATTCCGATAACGGTGCCCTTGCTGATGGAGCAACGCGCGATCTCTACGAAGATGCTGTCAAAAAAGTGGATGCTGTAACCGATGAATCTGTTAAAAAGTCATTGAGGAAGTCATTAAAATCTGCTGATAAAGCATTATCTGCAATCGAAAAAGAAGAAGCGGATAAGAAAGCCAAAGAAGAAGCCATTGCTTCTGCAAATAAAGAAGAACAGAATGCATTAGCTACAGCTTTGAGTTATCTGGATTATTCCGGTTTTTCTTACAAAGGTCTGGTGAAACAGCTGGAATACGAAGGCTATTCAAATGAAGCTGCAACATTTGCAGTAGATAATTGTGGCGCTGACTGGAATGAACAGGCTGCAAAAGTAGCTGAAAGTTATATCAACCATTCTTCTTTTTCACGTTCTGGATTGATTGATCAGTTACAGTACGAAGGATTTACAAAAGATCAGGCAGAGTACGGTGCTACTGCTGTTGGATATTAATTTTAATAGAACTTTTGAACCGAACTATAGATTAATAAAAAACCGGCTCCTGACGGGAATCAGGAACCGGCAAAAACTATGAAAGGAGGTTTTATCTAATTGGATGTAAAAGAGTACATTGATAAGCGTTTAGACGCTGAGCAACGTTGGTACAGTACAAAATCAAAGCAGGCTAAAAAGAGATATACTGTCTCTCAAGTCATTGAAATTATTGTTGCCGCTTTGATACCATTATTGTCTGGGTATGCAGTAGACAACTCCTGTATTGCGCTTTTTGTCGGGATATTAGGTGCAATTATCGCTGTTATAGAATCTATATCAAAGCTATTTAAATGGCACGAGAATTGGATTCAATACCGAACTACAAGCGAATTATTAAAATACCACAAACATTTGTATTTAACTAATTCCTATCCATACAATAACGCGCCTGAAAACGTTGACAATCTTCTTATCAAAAATATTGAAGATATCATTTCATCTGAAAATAATCAATGGAAGACAAACGCCTCCAATGATTTTAAACAAAATTCTTCTAGTTAACCGGTTCATATGTTTTTTCAAAAACATCCGGCTTACACGGGTATTGTTCTCCTCTAATGCCCGTAATAATCCAATCGCCCGGCGCTGCACGCAAAGGGCCTTCCAAAGTTTGAATAATGCGTTCTTCTTTGGTTTGATACGCTTCAATTACGATAGGTTTTTTGCGAAATTTCATAATCTATCACCTCACTTTTAGAAAGGAATCTATATATGCCATCATTATATGATTATCGAATTTTTATCAGTCATGCATGGAAATATGGAGATGACTACATCAGATTGGTGAATCTTTTAGATGCTGCTCCATATTTTCACTACTTTAATTACTCTGCTCCAGAGCAGAAACCGCTATTTCCGTCTGGAACGCCATATACTTCCTCTGACATTGCACGGAAAATCACCGATAAAATCCGTCCAGCACAAATAACATTGGTTATTTCCGGAATGTATGCTGCTTATAGCGACTGGATGCAGTATGAAATTGATGAATCGCTTCGAATGAGAATGCCTGTTATCGGTATTATGCCCCGTGGTCAGGAACGTGTTCCCCTCTATGTTAGAGATAGAGTAGATGTTCTCGTAGGTTGGAATACTTCATCAATCGTTTCAGCGATACGTCGCTATGTCTAATCTTATTATAAGTTATACTTATAATACATTCATTTTTTATTTAAGTCAACTTATAATAAAAAACCGCTCCTGCGCCAACAAGAACGGTTTCCTCATAATCCATATGAGGTCGTATATAACGTATATATCCGAAGAGATACATACAATACTCACAAAAATATTGTATCATCTTCGGAGCAGCTATGCAAGCGGAACACCCGTTCTCTCGCTGGCTGTTATTTTTGTACTCATTTTTACATAAAATAGGAAGGTGATATTTATATGGCAAAGTTAAGAAATGGCGCCCTCTATATCCGTGTCAGCACCGCCGATCAGACGGAGCTGTCTCCGGATGCACAACAGCGGCTCTTACTGGATTATGCCAAGAAGAACGGAATCATCATCAGCAAAGACTATGTCTTCGAGGAATCCGTCTCTGGGCGGCATGCGGATAAGCGGCCGAAGTTTCAGGAGATGATCGGGATCGCCAAGCAGGAATCGCATCCGATTGATGTGATACTGGTATGGAAGTATTCCCGGTTTGCCAGGAATCAGGAGGAATCAATCGTCTATAAGTCTCTGCTGAAGAAAAGTGACGTAGATGTGATCAGTATCTCCGAACCACTGATTGATGGTCCCTTCGGTACGCTGATCGAGCGTATTATCGAATGGATGGACGAATACTACTCGATCCGTTTATCCGGAGAAGTGATCCGCGGTATGAAGGAAAAGGCACTGAAGCATGGCTACCAGTCCACGCCCTGTCTGGGATATGATGCGGTGGGTGGCGGACGTCCGTTTGTGATCAACGAAAGTGAATACCGGATCGTCCAGTACATCATGGATCAGTACGATCTCTATGATCAGGATGCAACCGCTATCGCCAGGAAGTGCAATGACCTAGGCTTCCGGAGTAAGCGGGGGAACCTGTTCGAACAACGGAACGTGGATCTCATTCTGAAGAATCCGTTCTATGCCGGCACCGTAGTCTGGAACGGTATCTCCTTTGAGGGGAGCCACGAAACCAGATTATCAAAGGAGCGGTTCGAAAAGCGGATTGCCCTCATGAGAGCGCGCAGACGCCCCGCCAAGGCAAGGAATATCTCCACCTGTAAGCATTGGCTGTCTGGGCTGCTCCGCTGCTCTGTGTGCGGTGCTACGCTCTCTCTGGCCGGTTCTGGAAGTTATAGGTACTTTCAGTGCTGGAAATACTCCAAAGGATTTCACAAAGGTTCCCAGTCACTCTCTGCGGCAAAAGCGGAAGCTGCAGTCTGCGACTACTTCGACCGGATCCTCGCCGGAGCTGACTTCACTTATGCCGTCCGAAACATTCCTGATCAGAAGGAAAGTGATGAGCTGGATCTGCTCCGGCAGGAACTGGATCAGATCGCTGTGAAAGAAGCCAGAGTAAAGCTGGCATATGAAAACGGGATTGATACGCTGGAGGAATACAAAGAGAACCGGCGCCGCCTGAAGGAGAGCCGGGAAGAACTGCAGGAAAAGATCGATGATGCCACTGCTGCCACACAGCCGGAAGATTCCGACAGCGTTGCCAGAGAAGCTCTTCTGAAGGAGATCCGGTCCGTCAGTGAGATCCTGAAGGATCCGGCCGAATCCTACGAACGAAAAGGTCTTCTGCTGCGCTCGATCGTGGACGGGATTACCTACGATAAGGAGAAAAATAGGCTGTATTTTAACTTTTTCATTTCATGAAAAAACGCCGGGAAGCCCCATTTTATAAGGGTTTCCGGCGATTTGTAGGGTATTGCAATCGGGGCCACCGTATTGTGTTGCAATAATCTTCGCGATCCGTGCATCCGTTTTCGTGATATTTACCGGATATTGCAATCGTTTTTCATATATCCACATACACTAACACCTGCCTTTCCCGGATCTTTCCCATGGCCATGGCTGCATCATCCATTCCCATGAATGACAGTCGGTCTCATCGATCAGATCCATTGTCAACGGTCCGAAACGTCTGGCATATTCTTCCATCGCTTCCCGGCGTATCCCTGCCTGTTTATGGTAGTATGCCATGGCCTCCTGATCCTGTGGGTGAGTGTCCATATAAAGTAGAGTATCATAAGCCGCAAATGCCGACTGCCCGATGGTTTCCATCAGCTGTGCTTTACTTCGTTCTCCCTGGCAGGTACAGTTATTTCGTCCCATCATCGCCTGCATCCGCCTCCTTTTCCACAAAATGGTTTACAAAGTTCCGGGAAAATTGTTCCGAGCTGAAATCCACGGGCAGGTTCATATACCTTTCCGAATTTCTGCATTGGCACATATGCCATTGCCAGCGGAAGCTTCTGCAAATGTTCCTGTACGGATGTTTCCTGCATACAATCACATATATTTGTGCAGGTTTTACTGGTAGAATCCATCGGAATCATCGATTCTCTGTTTCCTGTCATATTGCCACAGGTCCGGTTTCTGCAATTACCGGAAACATTCCGGCAATTCATACGATAAGAATCCATTCTCTTCTCCTTACTTCTGAGTTTTGTTTCTCTTTATCATATGAATGTGTGCAAATTTTCGTGTTTCCGTCCTGTTCTACTTCGTCTTATTTATGATACAGTCGCCTACCATATCCGCTACTGCCAGTGCTCCGTCTTTGTTCAGACGAACACCGTCTTCCTGATACCATTCCGGATGTTTCTGACTGTAGCTGTAAAGATCCAGAACCGTCAGCTTATTCTTTTCACCAATGGTTTCGATCGCATTTTTGATTTCTTCTACTCTTTTTGCCCTCTCTTCCATCTCTGTGCTTCCATCAGACTGTATCATCGGCGGCGTGACCAGCCAGATTTCCGGACTGCTCTTTAAATCCTGATAGCCTTTGATCAGGGATTGATAATCTTTCTGAAACGTATCGATATCCGTCCAGTTTTCCTCTGTAGTATCGTTTGTTCCAAGCATCATAACAACAAGACCGGCTTTATATTCCGTACTGCTCTCATAGCGTTCTTCCTTTGTATACGGCTTTTTACTCTTTTTCTGAACCGCAGCACCTTCCACACCGAAATTACCGATCCGATATTTTTTTTCTGCCTGTTCCATGTATTTCTGTAACTGTACCGGGTAACAGTTATCTTCCCGCTCTTCCACAGCAGTTCCAAAAGTTAATTCATCCCCTATACATGCCACTTTTAATTTTTGCTGATCCGCTGTATTTTGCATCAGATTCCAGAAAATCAATACAACTGCTACCAGTCCAAAGGCAACAGCCCGCTTTTTCTTCTTCTGTTGTTCCATTTTTCTGCTCCTTTCTGCTACTGTCTTTTTCTATTTTGTGATATCTTTTTCTTTCTGTCAATTTCATTAAAAAATACTGTCATTTTTTACAATAGATTTTACTTTTCTCCATCGATTTTCTCCATATTGTTTCTTGCATTTTTTCTCCATGACTCTTAGAATACGTATGGTTACTGATTTGTAATCATTTCACTTTTATCTTTTATATAGAAAGGATTCCTCATGGACACTACTGTAAAGGCAACTGCCGTATCAGGTCATCAACGTGAATATCTGTTTGACAATTATAAAGTATTATTGATTCTTCTGGTAGTCATCGGTCATTTTATTGAACCGAGCAATGATCAGAATCCGTTCCTCTACGAATTAAAATGGGGAATCGTGGCGTTCCACATGCCCGCTTTTATCTTTATTTCCGGATATTTTTCCAAACGGATCCCATCCTTAAAAAAAATGCTTTGTGGACTGGTCATTCCCTATTTTGTATACGAGATTCTTTATTATCTTTTATACACCTTTATACTGGACAAAGAGACTGGCTTTTATTTTACAAGGCCGAAATTTTCCCTCTGGTATCTGATGGCACTGTTCGCCTGGAGACTGTTGTCTCCTCTGATTGAGAAAATTCCAGGCTGCATGGTTTTGTCAGTCATTGCCGGACTTCTTATTGGATTCACTGATTTTGGAAATTTTCTTTCCATTCCGCGTATTCTGTTTTTCTTCCCGTTCTTTCTTGCCGGGAAAAAATTTGATTCTTCTTCCCTCGCACGTTTTCGGAACCGGAAGGGATATCTGTGTGCTCTGACCATCCTGGGAAGTTTTGCCGTCTTTTTATTTACTGACAAGTACCATCACCGTCTGAATCAGAAGATTTTCTATGGACGATACTCTTACGCAGATATGGATATGAGTTCCGTCGAAGGCGTACTTGTCCGCATCGGCTGTTATCTGATCTCTTTTCTTCTGATCTACCTGTTCATGCTGGTACTTCCGACCGAAAAGAAATCCTACTCTTATCTGGGAGAGCGTACCATGGCAATCTATATCTTTCACGGTTTCGTCTACAGCTGCCTCAAATACGGTTCTTCTATTCTGACTTCGGTTGAGAGCAATCTGGAATGTCTGTATCTGCTGACATTCTGCTTCTTCCTAGTGTGGTTTTTATCAAGAAAACCTTTTGTATTATTTACAAATAAGATCGCCCATCTTTTCTGATGCGCGATCTTATTTTAATTTACGCTAGAGCGTGTCAAGGCACATTCTTTGTTACTTTACAGAAAATTAGTTTCCACTTTTCTGCGCTTCAATCTGTTCCGCCAGATCGTTGAGATACACCCAGCGATCCATTTTTTCTTCCAGTTGTGCTTCCGCAGCTTCTTTTTCCCGCATAATTTCTGCCAGTTTTCCGGAATTCGTCGCATTTTTTACCATATCGTCGTTCAGCTTTTCGATTTTCTCCTCTAACACTGCTATATCATCGTCTATGGTCTCATACTCTCTCTGTTCTTTATAAGTAAACTTCAATTTGGTCGGTCGGTTCTGCTTCCAGTCCTTTCCGGTAGATCTTTCTTTCTTCTCTTTTTCTCCACCCGGCACACTGGATATCGCTCCCGTCTCTCCGAATCTTCGCTCTTTCGCTTCCCGATAGTCCGTATAACCGCCCTCGTACTGACGCAATGTTCCGTTTCCGTCAAATTCAAAGATGCGATCCACTACATTATCCAGAAAATACCTGTCATGAGAAACCGTGATTACAATACCGGAAAATGCATTCAGATAATCTTCCAGAATCGTAACCGTCGGGATATCCACATCATTCGACGGCTCATCAAGAATCAGTACATTTGCCCCGCTGACCAGCACGGACAGCAGATACAGCCGCCGCTTTTCTCCACCGGAGAGTTTGGAAATCGGAGTGTACTGCATATCAGGCGTGAACAGGAACCGCTCCAGCATCTGCGACGCACTGATTCTGCCGTCTCTTGTCTGCACATACTCTCCTATCTCTTTCACATAATCGATCACTCGTTGATTACTGTCTTTGATTGGCAGCTCTTCCTGTGCCAGGTATCCGATCTTGATCGTCTCTCCTACTTCCACATGACCTTCATCCGGCTGTTCAAGTCCTGCCATAATCTTTAACAGGGTAGATTTTCCACAACCATTCGGACCGACGATTCCGAGACGCTGATTTCGAAGAACAGTATAGGTAAAATCCTTCAAAAGCAACTGATCACCATATCGTTTGGTAAAATGTAGCCAGTTCCCCTCATGCGTTGATTTTACTGGGTTTAACTGTATACAAAA
>JABLTP010001614.1_pt1 | contig 37697 bp, 31 predicted proteins | sample 7160111 | NCBI WGS metagenome assembly JABLTP01 (sample SAMN14651227, study PRJNA627086) | human gut metagenome | isolation source: feces | host: Homo sapiens
CGGTGTAATTTCCATGGCAAACCGTGGTCCAAACACCGGCGGCAGCCAGTTCTTTATCACCCTGCGTGAAACTAAATGGTTGGACGGCAAGCATGCTGTTTTCGGCAAGGTAAGCAAGGGCATGGATGTTGTTTATAAAATCGGCAAAACAGCAACAGATTCCAATGATAAACCGTTGGAGCCTGTAATCATTAAGAAGGTTACGATAGAAAAACGTTAACACCCCTTTTAAAACAGGTAGGAGGAAATTGCTTGGCTAGTGAAGAAGAAAAAATGCAAGGTATACTCGAAACTGTTGACCAGCAGGAAATGGTCGGCATTTGCGGACGTAACGATGAGTTTCTGCGTATAATCCGCAGTGCTTTTGACTGTACAATTGTAGCGCGCGGCAATCAAATTACCATGAGCGGACGCGCTGAAGAGGTGGCACAGCTGGAACAGCTGCTGCAGGAGCTTCTGTTTTTGTACCGTCAGGGACTGCCGCTGACAACGCATGATGTGCGTTACAGCATGTATATGGTGAAGTCAGGAAATTTGGAAAGCCTGCATCGCATGTACGCTGATACGATTATCGTCAACAACCGTGGCCGTCAGGTAAAGGCTAAGACCTTGGGACAGTGGCAGTATGTGGAAACCATCCGCCATAACTATATAACTTTGGGCATTGGACCGGCAGGCACAGGCAAAACCTACCTGGCAGTGGCGCTGGCAGTAGCGGCGCTGAAGAAAAAAGAGGTAGAGCGTATTATTTTGACACGTCCTGCGGTAGAAGCAGGCGAAAAGCTGGGCTTTTTGCCGGGTGATATGCAGGATAAGGTAGACCCGTATCTGCGACCGCTTTATGACGGCCTGTATGATATGCTGGGCACGGAAACCTTCCAAAAGTATCTTACCAAGGGTACGATTGAGGTTGCACCGTTGGCATACATGCGCGGACGCACGCTGAATGATGCCTTTATCATTTTGGACGAGGCGCAGAATACTACGCCGGAGCAGATGAAAATGTTCCTGACGCGTTTCGGCTTTGGCAGCAAGATGGTTATCACCGGCGATATCACGCAGATAGATTTGCCGGGCGGCAAGAACAGCGGCCTGAAGGATGCAGCGCGTATTCTTGGCAACGTACCGGGAATCGGCGTGATAAAGTTCAGCGAGCAGGATGTTGTGCGCCACGAAATCGTGGGTTCCATCATCAAGGCTTATGAACGCTTTGAAAAACAAAAAGGAAAATATAACGGAGAAAAACAAGCATGATAATTAATTTGGAAAATGACCAGCAGAAGCTAGAGCTTTCCGCGCAGGTGCTGGAGCGCCTGCAGGAGGGCTTGCAGGCAGTAGCACGCTTGAATGAGCTGCCGGAGAAGTCCGAGGTTGATGTAACTATTGTCGACGATGAGGAAATTCATGCGCTGAACCGTGAGTATCGCGGTATGGATAAGCCTACCGACGTGTTGAGCTTTGCACTGGATGAGGACTGCGAGGATGAAGACGAGCCGGAGCTGATCGGCGGACCGGAGGAGCATCTTTTCGGTGATATCATCATTTCGGCGGAGACAGCACTGCGTCAGGCAGAGGAATACGGGCACGGCCTGGAGCGCGAAATGACGTATCTGGCAGTACACGGCATGTTCCATCTGTTGGGCTATGACCATATGACGGAGGAGGATAAGGCTGAAATGCGTGCGAAAGAGGAGGAAGCTCTGCGTGCGATTAACCTTTCCGAAGAATATTTTGACCATCCCACAGGCATTCATTGATGCTTAATGCACAATTATTTATAACTAACCTGTAAAAAACATAGGAGGTGCTTTCCATGAAAGACGTAAAACTGAATGAATTATCCCCGGCTTGGCGCGAATTGTACGATGCAGCAGTTGCTGCCCGTAAGAATGCTTACATTCCTTATTCCAACTTTGCTGTAGGTGCGGCAGTACGCTGTGCCAACGGAAAAATCTACGGTGGCTGTAACGTGGAAAACGCTTCCTACGGACTTTGTGTCTGCGGTGAGCGTAACGCAATCTTCCACGCTGCCTGCGCCGGTGAGCGCGAAATGGTAGAGCTGTGCGTAGTTGCAGATACCTCCGGCCCCGTTTCTCCCTGCGGTGCCTGCAGACAGGTAATGCGCGAGTTTGGTATCCAGACCGTGATTTTGGCAAATATGAAGGGTGACTTTAAAATTACAACGGTAGAAGAACTGCTGCCGTATGGTTTTGAATTATGATAACAGGAGCTGATTAAGATAAAGAAGGTAAACAACGAAGAAGCTAAACATTATGCCGGCTTTGTGGCAATGGTGGGACGTCCGAATGTGGGCAAGTCCACTTTGACAAACAGTCTGATAGGTGAGAAAATCGCCATCATGTCCGACAGACCGCAGACAACCCGCAACAAGATTATGTGCATTATGAATACGGATAATGCGCAGATTATGTTTCTTGATACGCCAGGCATCCATAAGCCACAGCATAAGCTGGGCGAATACATGGTGCGCACGGCAGAAAGCACGCTGCAGGAGGTTGACGTTGTCCTCTTCGTAGTAGATGCAACCGAAAAACGCGGCGCAGGCGAGGATTATATCCTGAATCTGCTGCAGAAGGTAAAAACACCGGTAATTTTGGTAGTAAATAAAATTGACAAGCTGGCAGATAAGCAAAAGCTGTTCCAGATTATGGAAGGTTATAATAAGCTGTATAAATTTGCGGCGATTGTACCTGTTTCCGCATTGAATGACAGCGAATTCCCCGGACTGGTGCAGGAAATCACCAAGCATCTGCCGGAGGGACCGGCGTACTTCCCGGAGGATATGATTACCGACCAGCCGGAGCGCGTAATTGCTGCCGAAATGATTCGTGAAAAGGTATTGCGTCTGACGCGTGATGAAATTCCCCATTCCGTAGCAGTTGAGGTGGACGAATTCAAGGAGCGCGACGAAGAAAACGTTTATATCAGAGCAACAATTTTTGTAGAGCGTGAATCGCAAAAGGGCATTGTTATCGGCGCTAAGGGCAGCCTGCTGAAGAAAATCGGCCAGCAGGCGCGTGCTGATATCGAAAACCTGCTGTACTGCAAGGTCTTTTTGGATTTATGGGTTAAGGTTAAGGCTGACTGGCGTAACAAGGATAAAGCCTTGAAGCAGCTTGGCTACAAGGAGTGAGGACTTATCAACTTTTTTCGGAAACTGATTGATTTCTGGCACAGGCTGCCGCTTGCCTGGTATTACCTGAAAACCGGTACCTGGCACAAGGAGGGCAGCGCCAGCAGTGAGGACGAGCTGCGCAAGCTGGTGAGTGCCAGCGAACGCCACGGCCAGATTGACCATGTCGAGGGCAGCATGATCGGCAATGTTTTTGACTTTGCCGACCGTGTAGCACGTGAGGTCATGGTGCCGCGTCAGGATATGGTATGCCTGTTTTTGGATGATACGCTGGCAGAAAATATGGCTGTTGTACGCAGCAGTCATCATACACGCTATCCGCTCTGCATGGAGGACAAGGATCAGGTGGTGGGTACGCTGCATGTGCGCGATCTGCTGAAGATTAAGCCGGGGCAGACTACATTTGACCTGCGCCGTCTAATGCGTCCGATTGTTGTTATTCCTGAGGCTATGCCGGTGCCGAAGGCCTTGCACCTGATGCAGCAGCGTCATGTGCAGATGGTGCTTGTGGCAGATGAGTACGGTGGTACTGCAGGCCTGATTACGATGGAGGACCTCGTAGAGGAAATCGTCGGTGATATTCAGGACGAGCATGAAGCGCAGGAGCCGCCGGACGTGTTGCAGCTTCCCGATGGCAGGATTGAATTTGACGGAATGGTGCTGCTGGACGATGTGGCAGAGCAGCTGCCGATTGTATTTGATGATCCTGAGGAGGATACCATCGGCGGTTATGTATTCGGTTTGCTTGGGCGTAAGCCTGAGATTGGTGATGCTGTGGAAATTTCCGGCTACAGCTTCAAGGTACTGCGCACAGAGGGCTTTCGTGTAGTGCGCGTGCTGGCTACGAAGCTGCCGCAGGAGCAAAAGCAGAAGGAAGAACAGCAGGATGAGTGAGTCGCAAAGGGAGCTTTTGGCAGATGATGCGCTTGTTTTGCATGTGAAAAACTGGCAGACGGCTGATAAATATGCGGTCTGCTTTACGAAGGAGCATGGCAAGCTGCGCTTTATCGCCTATGGTGCCCGCTATGAAAAAAATATACATGGCAGATTGCTGCAGCCATTTGCCAATCTGCATATTGAGGTGCAGCAGGGGCAGAAGATAGACAAGCTGCGCAGCTGTGAGCTTTTGCAGATGCCCAAGTCTATGGATATGCAGCAGATGGCTTATGCGGCGGTAGCATCGGAGCTTACTGCCGTACTGACGGAGGACAGAGTGCCGCAGCCGGAGCTTTATGAAATGCTGGGTGCTGCCCTGGCGGCGCTGATGCAGCGCAATCCGCGTCTGGTTGTTTTGTCCTATGCTATAAAATTGCTGGCGGCTACAGGCTTTGCGCCGCAGCTTAAGCATTGCGTGCATTGCGGTGAGGCCGTGACGGCCAAGGAGGATGCGTGGTTCAGTCCGCTGCAGGGCGGGCTTATCTGCAGCAGCTGCAAAAGCAGCTATAACGGTGACGGCCTGGAGCCGTGCAGTGCGGAAACACGCGAGCTGTGGCAGTGGCTGGCGCAGCTCGATTACGAGCAGCCGGCGCCCTTTAGGGTGCGAGGCGGTGCGCTCATGGAGCTGGAAAAAATTCTCTTCAAGTTTATCTTCTTTCAGACAGATAAGCCGTTGAACAGCTTAAACTTTTTGAGTCAGCTGCAGCTGTGAGGCTGTGTAGAAGAGGGAGTAGTGTATGACTGAAGAAATAAAAACTAAAGGAACCTGGGGCGGTGCTCGTCCTAATACAGGTGGTGCGCGTCCAGGTGCAGGACGTAAAAAGCTTGAAGGTGATGCTGTTACCAAGCAGGTACTATTCCGCCTTACTGAAGAGCAAGCTGTGACAGTAAAGAAGATTGTCAAGCTGCTTAAGGCTGGCGAGATTACTTTGGAAGATTTAGAGAAGGTAGCTGCTGCAAAGCAGCAATGAGCATAAAAAAAAGCGTGGACTTAGGTCCGCGCTTTTTGTTTTGGGGAAGAGTGTGTATTTTTGTAGGCGTTTCAAAATTAACAGCCGATATACTGCAGCGAAAAATCTTCTGCTGCTGAGTTAATTATATTGCTGTTATTTAATGATACAAGATAAGGTTTGTTAAGTATCAAGAAAAGATATTCAAGTAATTTGTAAAATTTGGAGCAATATGTTAAAATAAAAGAAAGGCGGAAGGTTGAGGATAATCTTCTGGTAAAAATAATAGAAACCATGAACGCGAGCGGAGGGAAGATAATGCTTACTCTTGAACTGTTAGAGCTGACAGAAGAATATGTGCAGTATAAATTTTATCCCGAATGGAAAAAAGATAATTTTGGGATTGTGCAAGTGAATCGAAAAAATTTTAAGGATCGCTTTATTGTAAAAGAAGCGGTTGACGTATCTGATATGTATCGAGGAATGGCTATGGTCAGAGTAGGCATGCTTGTGCAGGATGGAGAATTTCCAGAAACAAGTGCGTGTGCATGGTATTAAGATTTTAAAGGAGAATGTACAATGAAGATAAAAGTAACGGATGTTTTAGCAATTATATGTTTTTCGTGGGCGCTGTATTATATAAACTTTGATAAAGAAGCAGTTAAAGCTTTTATCACTGGTGGAGTGATAGTATGGTTGGTAATGAAAAGAGTAATGTAAAGGATGTTTACTAAATTACTGATTTATGATTTGTATAATAGAAACTATGAATACGAGCGTAGTGAAAACTGCGGATTCTCGAACTGTTGGTGTGTGAAGTATAGCTTTTCTGATATTGTGCAATAGCGTTTAGATGTAGGTGATTTAAATGAATGCTAGTATAAGTAACACGCAAGAGTTAAAGATTTTTTTAGAAAAAGCTAAAGTTGATAAAGATTATTATAGCATTTATCCTGATGAAAATTTTTACTTCGATACAGTATGCTATATATGTTTAAAAAATAAGATTTGGGAAATCGGTACTTTTGAGCGAGGACTTCATCATCATGTAAAGCAATTTTCATCCGAAGCAGATGCTTGTCAGGCATTTTTGGAAGAATTTTATCCGGAGACGTTATAGGGAGAAAAGCAGAAAAACTAACATATTGAAACAGCAGAAACTAAACATAGTAGTGGAGATGATATGTAAATGAAGCTTACGGATATATTTATGATTTGCTTGGTGTTGTTGACTTATAATAGAAATTACAGATTCAAAAAAGAGATTATGGTATGCGCAGCAGTATACTATACTTGCAGATTAGTGCAATTTATGTTTTAAGTGTTAGTGAAAAAATGTGTATGATTATATAATAGATGGGAGATTATTTAATGAAAAAGCATGTGATTTTATTTTTGGTATTTGAATTTTTGGCGATAGGACTGATGCTCAGATCTATTTTGAACGTAGTAACAGACGAAAAAAGCGCTGTAACCTTTGCTGTTGGCTGTGTGTTTGCCTAGTTTGTAAAGACGAATTGGGAAATTTTTAAGAAGGTAAAACAGATATATAAGCAGGCTTAAACGGAAGCTGCAGCAAATATTTTGAGCTGTTGTAAAGTGTGGTGCTCAAGATGAAAAAGGCTAAAAAGATTAAAAAGGTGAAAGTCGTAGCTATGAAACCGCGAGAATGGTCAGATAAGGTTCTCAGTATGGAAAAGCAACTCGAACCGTATTTTGCCAGATTAGGTGGGATTCGTGATGGTGCACCGGAAGAAATCAAAGAGTTATTTGAAGAATATAAAAAGCAGGTATTAGAAGAAGCATGGCTTTTATGAGATAAGCAGTTATGGGGTTGATTATTATGAAACTTGAATTTAGTGATGAATTTGAAAAATTATACGAAGAAATTTCTCCGTATATTGTGGGATGTGGTAAACTCGCGGATAATGCGCCGGATGATATCAAGGAGAAGTTAAAGAAGTATAAAGAATTGCTGGCAGAGTACGCATGCTATTGATTTAGTGCTTAAGAAAATAATTAAAATATAGTTTTTGGCAGTTATCAGGCAACCCCCCGATAACTGCTTTTTTGCATGCAAAAAGTCCGCTCACATGGAGCGGACTCAGTAAAGGCTATCTTAGACATTGTACGTAAATGTTTAGTTTTAAGCATAACGCGGGAGAATTTTTACGTCAGAGAGGAAGTATCTTTATCCTCAACCTTCAAAAAGATTTTGTTGACGTACTGCTCGCAGTCGCAGGAGAACCAATGATTTTCCAAAGGAAGGATATAAATATTGCCGACAGGCTCCAAATCATTCGTCTGTAGAAAGCGTTCGATGCGCTGGGATAATTTTTCAGCGTTCTCGCAAAAGGTACCCGAAAAAATAATTTCCAGATACAGACCGGCAGGCAACGTCATCTTGATGGACTGCCGATGCTTGGTGGCACTGGTGACGCAGGAAAAATATGCCTGTGAATGCTGAAATTCATGCGTCTTAAAAAAGCTTTCCTGATCCAACACCCAACCGGCATGATTAGGCAGTGCTCCCTTGTGATGCGCGCGTCTTTGCCCATGACGGGCAAACTTGGTAATACGGCTTTTGCCGTCATCACTTTCCGCAAGCGGCGTCAGACGCAGCAGACGGTCATTTTGCCAGCTGAGCGTCAGGTGGCGACATGTATTAAGCTCCTTGACGTGCATATCCTCCTTGATGCGTTCGATGGTGTCGCAGATTTCCTGATTGTTGTGGATGATTGCCTGACATTCCGCTGTTTTTTCCTGCAGCAGCTGCAGAAAATGCTCCTTGCTGCGGTCCTCCAGATATTTTTTGATATTGGCGATGCTGATATCCAGCGCACGCAGGTTGACGATTATCTCCAAATCCAGAAATTGCTGGATAGAATAATTGCGGTAGCCATTTTCACTGACAAAGTCCGGTGAAAGCAGGTTAACCTTGTCGTAGTAGAGCAATGACTGCTTAGATATATTAAAAATTGCTGCCAGCTCGCCGGCAGTAAAGTACTTTCGTTTGTCTTTATTAATCATAATTGTTCCTCATAAGCTTGACTATAATACTAGTATATAGTTTAATATTAAAAGGAGTAATATCACTTCTTTTTATCTAGTAAATTATATCATATTTTCCTTGCTAGTTGAATAGAAGTTTTTGAGTATAGGATGGAGGTCAATGTCTAATGAAAAAAATTGCGATTTATGGTAAGGGCGGTATCGGCAAGTCCACAACAACATCAAATCTGTCGGCTGCATTCAGCGAGGAAGGTCTTAAGGTTTGTCAGATAGGCTGCGATCCGAAAAATGATTCTACCAGACTGCTGCTGGGACGTATCTGCAGTCAGACTGTGCTTGATATGGTGCGCGATAATGATGAGGTTGCGGCAGAGGATATTGTTCATACAGGCTATAACGGCATCAAATGCGTAGAGGCCGGCGGTCCTGAACCGGGCGTAGGCTGTGCGGGCCGCGGCATTATCGTAGCTTTGGAAAAGCTGCGTTCATTGGAGGTGCTGACGGACGAGGACCTGATTATGTATGACGTTTTAGGTGACGTAGTATGCGGCGGCTTTGCCGTGCCTATCCGCGAGGGCTATGCAACCGATATATATATTGTTTCTTCCGGCGAGCTGATGAGCCTGTATGCTGCCAACAATATCGCCAAGGGCGTTAAACGCTTTGCTATGCGCGGCGGCGTGCGTCTGGGCGGTATCATCGGCAACGGCCGTAATACACCTAACGAGCAGCAGCTGCTGCAGGAATTCGCCAAACGCCTGCACACTCAGCTGATTGCCTTTATTCCGCGTGACGTTATTGTCAATAAGGCGGAAAACAATCGCCAGACAGTGCTGCAATATGCACCGGAAAGCGCTCAGGCCGGTGTTTACCGCCAGCTGGCGCATGATATCTGGCATAATGAAAACATGGCTATTCCTACGCCGATGAGCTTTGAGGAGCTTGAAAAGCTGGTGGCCGAATATGGCAATTAAAACAAGACGTTTTTACAGCGCACGCAAAAGCTGCAGCTGCAGCATGCCGGGCGTGTGGCGCGCCGTTGCCTATATGGACGGCGCTGTGGTTGTCTTTCACAGCCCGCGTGCCTGCGCTCATGTAGCACGCACGATGGATATCAATTCTCAATACCGCACGCTTTCCGAGAATGAACGTGAGCAATGGGGCTCCGTGCCGCTGCTCAGCAGCCAGATGCAGGAAAAGGACGCAATTTTCGGCGGTGTGGCGCGTTTGGAAAAATGCCTGCGCTTTGCTATTGAAGCATATAAACCCAAGTGCCTGATGATTGCCAATTCCTGCGTGGCCGGTGTTATCGGTGACGATGTGGAATCGGTAGCACGCGAGGTAGAGGAGGAATACAATGTTCCTATCCTTACTGTGGAATGCTGCGGCTTTTTGGGTGCGGAATATTATGACGGCTATTTTGAAATTACGCAGAAGCTGTTGGAACGCTTTGTGAAGCCTTGCGCCAAGCAAAAGGACAGCGTACTGCTTTTAGGTGATAACGGCGGCCCGTGGGGCCATTATGCGAAAGAGGTTACGCGGATTCTGCAGGAATTCGGCGTAGAGGTCATCGGTCAGTTCCCCGGCTATATGGCTATGGATGAGCTGGAAAAGGTGGCAGCCGCCGAATATGCGGTTGTGCTTGGCGGCCGCGGGCAGACGCATATCGGCTTGCGTAAGGTTGCAGAGCAGCTGCAGGAAAAATACGGCACACATTATCTGGCCGATATTTATCCTGTCGGCTGGCAGGAAACACAGGACTGGATTATCAGCATCGGACGTATGCTGGGGCGTGAGCAGTTGGCGCAGCAGGTGCTGAGGCTGGAGCAGCAGCGCTTAAGTGAGCAGCTGCAGCATTTTCTGCCGGTAACAGAAGGCAAGAAAACAGTGCTGTGCATCGGCCGTATTCTGAGATATTTTCATCCTGGGAATATCCTACAGACCATCAGGCTTTTGCGCTTGAATCTTACCGGCATTATTCTCTTGGATTCCTATGACGGTGATGAGCGCGAAGCGATGCTGAAGGTTGTGCAGGAAAAAAGCGATGTGCCTGTTTATACTACGGCGGAGGGTGAAAAGCTGGTAGCAGATGCAGATATTGTGCTGACAACTCACGAACTGCAGAATAAGGAGGCACGCCAGATTTTCCTGCCGATGCTGCCGCAGGTTGCCGTTGCCGGTGAGGTCAAGATGATGCAGGGAATCTATCAGAGCCTGTGCAGCAGGCTGAAGGGAGGCGTGCGCTATGTCTGAAAAGCAAGGCTGGGGCAATATCTGCGAGCGAGTGGATACCTGTGCGCTGACAGGTGCAGGTGCCTTTTTTGCTGCTATTGATAAGAGTGAGGTTTTGATTAACGGACCGTTGTGGTGTTATTTTTATGCTTTACGCCATCTGGAAAAGGCGCGCCCCGATATGTATACGCGCTTTTACGGCTCACAGCCTGATAATAACGCTGTTATTTATGGCTCCGAGGAATATGTAACGCAGGAACTGCGGCGCATGCTGGAGGATGGTCATAAGCCTTCGGTACTGCTTTTGGAAAGCAGCTGCTCGCTGAGCTTAATCGGTGATGATCTGGCAGGCATGGCGCGCAAGCTGCAGCTGCCGTTTCCGGTAGTTACGCTGGACAGCGGCGGTATGGTCGGCGGCTTTGCCGAAGGCTATGCCAAGGCTGCCAAGAAGCTGTTTGCGCAGCTGTTGCCACAGACTGCGACAGCAAAGCCCTTGGCTGTCAATATTTTAGGACAATCGGAATTTTATCTGCAAGGTGTTGCCGATACGCAGGAAATAAAACGCTTACTGCAGCTGGCAGGCTATAAGGTGCTGTGCACTCCCGGCTGCGAATGCACGTTGGAGGAGCTGCAGAAGCTGCCGGAGGCTGCGCTGAACATTGTTACGAATGCGGAGCTGGGTTTGCCGCTTGCCGAATATCTGCAGAAAAAATACGGCACGCCGTATATTTTTGCCGGTCTGCCTTATGGGGTGCAGGGAACGCTGCGCTGGTTGCAGCAGATAAATGCGCAGCTGCCGGCTCCTGCGTTGGATAAGGTGACGGCAGAAGCACAGGCGCAGGATAATTATTTGCTGAGCCGTAATAATGAAGCCATTGCGCTTTGGGGCAGCATGTGGTTTGACAACGTGCTCGTCAGCGCGCCTGCTACACAGGCGCTGTGCCTCGCACAGACGCTGCGCACCGAATGGACCGATATCGGCAGGCTGACGGTCATCTGCCAGCAACCGCTCAAAGATGCGCCTGCCTGCGACACTGCAGAGGCGATTTACACTGTCGGCGTGGACGATGCTGCCATCAGTGAATATTTTAAAACCTGTAACAATGTACTGCTGCTGACGAGCAGCAGCGAAAGCTCGGTTCTTTATCGCAGAAAGCAGTGTAGCTTTGATGCCTGCAATATCTGCTATCCTACGAATGATGAGGTGTTTATTACCAAGCAGCCGATGGTAGGCCTGCAGGGCAGTGCCTATATGCTGGAGCGACTGTGGAATTGCTTTATCCGCAGAAAAAAGAATAAAGTAGAGTAGGTGGTCTATGAAAAAGCTATTGATGATTATAAGCCTGTTGCTTTTGGTATTTACTGCAGGATGCAGTAAGCAGCAGGCTGCCGATGTTCCTGCTTCGCCGGCGGCGGATGTGGCCTACAGCGTTACGGACGATGCCGGACGGACGCTGCATTTTGAGCATAAGCCGCAGCGGATTGTTTCGCTTACCTATGGTACGGACGAAATTCTTACCGATTTGGTTGACATAAAACGCATTATGGCCTACAGCCGTTGGGCAGGCGACAGCGAAATTAGCTTTATTACCAAGGAGCAGGCCTATACTGTGGGACGCAAGGTGCCGGAAAATACCGAAGCGGTTTACGCATTGCAGCCTGACCTTGTCGTTGCTTCGACTGCTACCTCAAGTGATTTGGTCCGCAGTCTGGAGGGCTTGGGCGTGCCTGTATATATAGCGCGCAGTCCGCATAATTACAAGGAGATGTGCGACAAAATCCGCGGTATAGCTGCAGCGGTAGGCGAAAAGCAGCAGGGGGAGCTGATGGTGCAGAAGATGGACACGCACCTGCAGCAGCTGCAAAAACGCTTGCGCCAGATTCCGTCAAGCGAAAGGCGCGTTGCTGTAGCCTTTAATTTTACCTCTGCCATGGGGCGTAGAGGAGATTTGCTCGACAGCATGCTGACGATGGCGCATGTAATCAACGGCGCAGCCATTGTTGCCGATGAAAACAAGAGTGAGCATGGTATGCCTGCTATCAGCAAGGAACAGGTGGTACGCATAAATCCGGATATTTTTATGCTGCCGACCTGGAATTATAACAATAAACAGGATGTGCAGGGTTATGCTTATGCTGTAATGAATGACCCCGCTTATCGCGATGTTAAGGCTGTACGCAACAAGCAGATTAAGTTTGTTTCGGACAAATATCGCTATGTTGCCAGCCAGCATATTGTCGATGCTATTGAAAACATTGCGCATGCTGTATATCCGGAAATTTTTTGAGGAAGTGTGTTTGTAGATGATTATTAAACGTGAACGGAGTCCATTGGCTATTATTCTTTTAGCAGTTCTCTTAGTTGTTATTGCATGTGTATCTTTGACCTTTGGTCAGATAGATGTGCCTGTGGGCAAGGCGCTGGCAGTTATCGGCTCTCAGCTGAATCTGCCCGGCTTTACCGAGGCTGATTATAGCAGAGAGCAGCTTGCCGTTATCTGGTATATCCGTCTGCCTCGTATGCTTGTAGGTGTGCTTGTGGGTGCGGCGCTGGGTATCTCCGGTGCTGTAATGCAGGGCATTTTCAGTAACCCGCTGGCTGACCCAGGTCTTATCGGTATCTCCTCCGGTGCTGCTACCGGTGCGGTGCTTTCTATTGCTTTGGGTGCTGCCTCTGGCAGCATGTTTGCTATGCCGGCCTTTGCCTTTTGTGGCAGTATCTGTGCTGTGTGCCTGACGGTATTTTTGGCGATGCGTAACGGCAAAATTCCTGTTATGACGCTGCTTTTGGCAGGCGTTGCCGTGGGTATGCTTTTGGGTGCCATTACCTCCGGTCTGCTCACCTTTATGAACGAGCAGAAGCTGCAGCAATATCTTTTCTGGATGGTCGGCGGTCTTGATTACCGTCGTTGGGAGCATGTATATCTGGCAGTGGGACCGGTGCTGTGCGGTATTATTATTATGTGCCTGCTGGCACGTCACCTGAACATTCTGGTGCTGGGCGAAACGGAAGCTAAAGCCGTTGGTATGCCTGTTACCGCCTTCCGCATGGGCCTGCTTTTCGTAGCAGCTATGACTACTGCTACCTCCGTTTGCGTCAGCGGTAATATCGGGTTTGTCGGCCTGGTTATTCCGCATATGATGCGTATGCTGATTGGTCCTGACCATCGTGTACTCTTGCCTGCCAGCGCACTTGGCGGCGCAGCCTTTTTAGTATTCTGCGATTCGCTGGGACGCATTATTATGCCGCCGGCAGAGGTGCGTGTAGGTATTATGACAGCGTTCTTAGGTACGCCGTATTTCCTGTATCTGCTGCGCAGAATGCAGAAGCAGTTCTTTTAAGATGAGGTGGAAATTATGAAGGTTATTTTCTTGACGAATGTTATTCGCCGCATGGGTATGATGCAGCAGACTATGGAAAAGCTGCAGCAGGAAGGCAAGCTGGATAATGCCTGCGCCTGCCGTTGGATTACCGATGCGACGGTTTGGGAGGATAAATGGCACAAGGAGCTTGCCGGCTCCAAGCTGGTGATTATGAAATGGATGGGTACAGGTCTGGATACACCGTTTCTGCAGCGATGTGTAAGCTTGCTGAAGCAGTTGCGCCTGCCCTTTTATATTGATGCTGCCGGCAGCAAGGAGGGCGAGCTGGCGCAGGGACTGACACCTGAGCAGCTTGCTGTTATCAAAAAATATTGCATGTTCGGCGGCGAAATCAACTATAGCAATCTGTGGTTATATCTGCAGCAGCTGTTGCATGGTGCAGCAATAACGGTAGATGAGCCTAACCCGATTCACTGGTGCGGTATTTATCACCCGCGGGCGAAAAAGGTTTATACCGATTTAGCGGAATACCAGCGTGATTTTTGCGTCAGCGGCCGTCCGACAGCGGGCATTCTTTTTTATCGCGACGAATGGGTGTGGGGCGATTTGACCTACCAGACTGCGATGATAGAAGAGCTGGAAGCACAGGGTGTCAACGCTGTTTGCGTTTTCAGCAACGGTATGCCGGTGGAGGAGATGGGCATGCCCAGTCTGACGCAGGTTTTCAACAGCTTCTTCTGCACTGCGGACGGTGTGCCTGCAATCGACGTGCTACTGAACGTGATGAAATTTTCCATGACTACCGGCGGTTCGATTAACCTTGACTATCTGAAAAAGCTTAACGTACCTGTTTTGGCTGCCTATACGACAATTGCGCCCTTTGAGGAATGGAAGGACAGCTTTGAAGGCATGAACGCCATGGAGGTTTCCATCAGCGTTTCTCTGCCGGAATTTGATGGTATTATTCACGGCGTGCCTATAGCACACAAAAAAATTCTGGAAAACGGCGATGTCCGCTATCTGCCTAATATGGAGCGTGTAAAGCGCATGGCCTCCAAGGCGAAGAAGTGGGCGATGCTGCGCCACAAGGCCAACAGCGAGAAGAAAATCGCTATTATTTTCCATAACTATCCGCCGCGTAATTCCAATATCGGCAGTGCTATCGGCTTAGATACAATCGAAAGCATCCGTCGCGTGCTGGCTGCGATGCGCGAGCGTGGTTATAAGGTAGATTGGATTCCGGAGGATACGAAGGAATTCATCAAACAGCTGACGGCTAATGCCACCAATGACCGCAGCATGCTGACGGAAAAGCAGGTTGATGCTGCCTATAAGCTGACGGGAGCAGAATATAGAGAATTCTTTGCGCTGATGGACAAAAAGGTGCAGGAGCAGCTGGTGAAGGATTGGGGCGAAGCGCCCGGCACTGTCATGGAATATGACGGCGATATCCTGGTGCCTGGAACGATGAACGGTAATGTTTTCGTAACCGTGCAGCCGCCGCGTGGCTTTGGCGAGGACCCGGAAAAAATCTACCACGATCCTTATGTTGCACCGACGCATCAATATCTGGCCTTCTACCGTTGGGTACGAGATGTGTGGCAGGCAGACGCTGTTGCGCATATCGGTACGCATGGCAGCCTGGAATGGTTGCCGGGCAAGAACGCCGGCCTTGATTGCAGCTGCTACCCGGATTTGGCGCTGGGAGATTTGCCGAATATTTATCCTTATAACATCACTATTACCGGCGAGGGTATTCAGGCGAAGCGCCGTGGCGCTGCCTGCCTGATTGAGCATCTGCCGGCGCCGCAGACACAGGCGGGAGTGTACGACGAACTGGAGGAGCTGGAAAAGCTCATGGACGAATACGTGCACTTCAGCAGCACGCAGCCGGATAATCTGCCGCGCTTGCAGGAGCTGGTGCTGGCGAAGGTTGCCGAGGCCAACCTGCAGGACGAGGTTACTTATGATGAGGAGAAACCCTTTGACGAATACGTGATGAATCTGCATAATTACATTACGGATTTGAAGAATATGGAGGTGCACACAGGCCTGCATATTATGGGCCAGCCGCCGGAGGATCAGCAGCTGGAGGATTATCTGTGGCTGCTGCTGCGTCTTGATAACGGCAATATCCCAAGCCTGACGCAAGCAATAGCAGCGCTGTATGGCTTTGATTATTACTATCTGCTGGAAAACAGCAGCCTGATATATGAACCATTGAATATCACCTATGGTATGCTAATCGACCGTATCGCCAATCAGTGCCGCGAGCTGATTCGCTGCCTGCAGCAGCGTGACTTTGTGAAGGAAGCTGTTGCTGACGCTCTGCAGCTGCCCTGGGTGCAGCAGGCACCGGCGGAAAGCAGAGAAAAGCTGGAAGTGGTCTGCAACTATATAGTAGATACACTCTATCCCAATCTGCTTTTGACGAAGCAGGAAATTACCAATATGCTGCGTGGCTTTGAGGGCGAATATATCGAGCCGGGACCGAGCGGTGCTCCCTCCAGCGGCGGCGCCGATTTGTTGCCGACAGGCCGCAACTTCTACGGCGTAGACCCGCGCTGCCTGCCGACACCGGCGGCATGGGAGATTGGCAAAACACTGGGCGACCAGGTGGTAGAACGCTTCATTGCGGAGGAAGGCCATTATCCCGAAAATATCGGTATGGTCTTCTGGTCCGGCGCGAATATGCGCAGCCACGGACAGTGCATTGCCGAATTCCTCTATCTGATGGGCATCCGTCCCAAGTACCAGAGCGGCAGCCTGCGTATCAACGGGCTGGAGGTCATTCCCCTGATGGAGCTTAAGCGTCCGCGTATTGACGTTACGGCGCGTATCAGCGGCCTTTTCCGCGACACTATGCCTGCAGTAATGCAGGTGATGGATAAGGCGGTGCTGTTGGCAGCAGAGCAGGATGAGCCTGAGGATTTGAACTTTGTGCGCAAGCATATTCAGGAGGACAGCAAGGAGCTGGAGCAGCAGGAGGGCATGGAGCACGATGCTGCATGGCGTCAGGCGGCTTTCCGCGTCTTTGGCGATGCACAGGGAACCTATGGCGCAGGCGTTGCGGCGCTGTTGGAAAGCAAGAACTGGGAAACCATTGATGATATTGCCGATGTTTATGTACGTTGGGGCGGTCATGCCTACGGCGGCAAAACCAAGGGCAAATTCCTGCCGCAGCAGTTCCGCAAGCGTATGGGCAGCTTGGATATTACGATTAAAAACGAGGATAACCACGAAACAAATATGCTCAGCAGTGATGACTACAATGCTTATCATGGTGGCATGATTGCAGCAGTACGTTCGATTAAGGGCAGTGCGCCGCGTTCCTACTGCGGCGATAGCACTGACAGAACGCGTGTGACGATGCACAGCGTACAGGAGGAGGCAAAGCGCCTGTTCCGCAGCGAGGCTATCAATCCTAAGTTTATCAAGGGCATGATGCAGCATGGCTATAAGGGCGCTGCCGATATGGCCAACATGATTGCACACAGCTTCCAATGGGATGCGACGAGCGCCGTTATGGAGGACTGGATGTACGAAAAATATGCCGAGAAATATACCTTTGACCCGGCAGTACAGGAATGGCTGCGTGATGTTAACCCCTGGGCGCTGCAGCGCATGACAGAAATTCTGCTGGAGGCAGAGCAGCGCGGACTGTGGCAGGCTAAGCCGGAAACTAAGGAGGAGCTGCAAAAGCTTTATCTGGATATGGAAGGCGAGTTGGAGGACAGAGCAGATGAGCATTAAAATGTTAGTGCTTAGCCTGACCGGCCAGTGCAACTTTGCCTGCCGTTACTGCTATGCTGCCGAGCATGAACGCAGTATGATGTCACCGGAAACAGCGTTGGCAGCAGTTAAGCTGGCGGCGGACGGCGGTGAACGCTTTGTTATTCAGTTCAGCGGCGGTGAGCCGCTGCTGAATTTTGCCTGCCTGCAGGCAGTGGTAGATTATGTGCATCAGGAAAAGCTGCCTGCCGTACTGCAACTGCAGACTAACGGCTCTCTGCTTACTGATAAGATTGCCAAGTACCTCTATAAAAATAAGGTTGCTATCGGCGTAAGTCTTGACGGCAGACCGGCGGTCAATGATAAGCTGAGGCTGAAAAAGAACGGCTACGGTGCGACCGGAGAGATTTTGAAGGGTATTGAGGTTTTGCTCCGCAATAATATTGCCTGCGGCGTAACCTGTGTAGTGACATCGGAAAATGTAGATACGCTTGAAGGAATCGTGGATTTTGCTTACTTTTTGGGCAACATCCGTAAAATCGGCTTTGACATCCTGCGCGGGCAGGGACGCGGACGCAATCTGCAGCCGCCAACGCCTGCAGCGATGCAGCAGGCTATGCAGCGCGTTTTTGCGCGCTGCGATGAGCTGGCTAAGCTCACAGGAATGCGCATAGCGATTGCACAGCAGGAGCGCGCACAGCTTTTGTGTAAGGATTGCAGTCTGACCTTCGGCCATTGCTATGCTATGAACGGCGAAGCAGCCTTTGTAGATGCCAAGGGTGATATTTACGCCTGCTCCTCGCTGGTAGGCAATGCAGATTTTTACCTTGGTAATGTATATAACGGCTTAGAGCCTGCGTTAGTAGAAAAAACTAAGCAGGTGATTGCCGAATCAATGGATTTTTGTCGCCAATGTGATGATTTTAAATTGTGCGGCGGCGGTTGCTTCGCGCGTTGGTATGGCTTCGAGGACAAGTCTGCCTATGGCGCGGAATGCAGCATGAAGCGTGAAGCGATAAAACGAATACAGAAGTAAAAAAACGTCAGCATCGGGTACGTAACAATCAAATCCGATTTGCTGACGTTTCTTTTTCTTAAAACTAACATGCTTCATGTTAGTTTTGACATGGAATTATGCTTTTCTACATGCTTTTTTTATATATTAAAGCTTGTTTAGAGCGTCTTTAGCTTGACTATATTCCTAGTATATGGAATAAAATAAAAATAATGATTGTTTAGAATATTCGGAGGCAATATAATGAAAATTGCTTTATGTCATTTGGAACTCAGCTGCGGTCCGCAGGAGCGCAACCTGCAGATATTGGAGCAGGCAGTGCGCATTGCTGCGGAGCAGGGCGCTGACTGGGTATTGACACCTGAGGTAGCGGTACAGGGATATTATTTTTATCGCATAGATGAAAACGCTGTGGTAGTGCCTCAACCGTCACTTGAGCTGGAGCCGCTGCGTAAATTGTGCTGTGAATATGGCATTACCCTCTTTTTAGGCTGTGGTGAATATGATGCTGCCTGTGATAAAAACTTCAACAGCTGTCTGGTTTTCGGACCTGATGGCGAGCTGATCGGCCGTCACCGCAAGCGTTTTGGCGAGTGCTTGGGAGCAGAGGCCTGGGCGCGCAAGGGTCACAGTTTTACCGTGCTTCCCTGCAGCGGTTTGCAGACAGGTGTGTTGGTGTGCGCAGATTTGTGGTTCCCAGAATATTACGAGGGGACGAAGGCGCAGGGTGCCGAAATTATTGTCGACGTTGCTGCCTGGCCGCCGACGCAGGTGTGTGGCAATCCATTGCCCGCTTGGCTGCATGCATCTAAGGTAACGGATGTGACTGTTATTGTTTGCAATCAGACCGGTTCCCCGCAGTGGATGGATATGAATGTGGGGCAGAGCGTGGTTATTGACCAAGGCGAGCTGAAGCTGGCGTACAGCGGTGAGCCTGCGGTACTGCTTTTTGATTATGATGCAGAAGCTAAGTGTGTGCAGTCGATTGCCTATGATGTTCACTATATAAAGTAAGTAAATAAATACTTGCGGCGCAATAATACCCCTATTTTTGCCGTTGACGAGTAAGTGATAAGAAGATAAACTGATAGCTGAGAGAGAAAGGAAGCTAGCCTTGCCGTGCGTCTGTCTTGAAAGTATAGAGGCGGATGGTTTGCTATAAATTTTATTCAAAGGTGGGTTTAGAGTATGAAAAAGGTTCAAAGCTTACGTAATGCTGTAATGGTGTCCTTACTTGCAGGTACAACTGTAGTGTGGGGGGGCACAGCGTTTGCAGCAGAGGATTTGCAGGAGTTCGCGCTTGATGATATGGTGGTAACAGCCAGCCGTGTTCCGACACAGAAGGTTGATACACCTGCTGATATCAGCGTAATTACCAAGGAAGAAATTGCTGATCAGAATTATGCCAGTGCTTCTGATGCTTTAAGAGCAATTCCCGGTGTTAACGTGTTAGGCAGTGGTGCCAAAGGCTCCTCCATGGGTCAGGACAAGATTCTGCTCAATGGCGATGAAAGAGTTTTGGTATTGGTTGACGGACGCAGAATGAACCTGGGCAGCAGTGGTAACAGCAGTGCCGATTGGCTGCCTCCTGTTAATGCAATCGAACGTATCGAAGTACTTAAGGGTGGCGGTTCTGCTCTGTATGGTACCGATGCAGTCGGCGGCGTAATTAACGTTATTATGAAAAAAGGCAGTGAAATCGGTAATCATGTTACCGTTAAAGCTGCAGGCGGCAGTTGGAATGCCGAGCAGTACGCAATTTCTGCCAGCGGCAGCACAGACAGCGGCTTAGGTCTTATTGTTTCTGCGACCAAAGAACGCAGAGGCGAATATAAATTTAAAAATGCTAATGGCAAATCTCAGCTGCTGAAGAACTCCGGTTATGATGATACCGGCGTAATCGTTAAGCTGGATCAAAAGGTTGGGGAGGACAACCGCATCGGCGTTAACTTTGAGCATATCAATGCTGAAGGCGGTTCTCCGTTCGGTTATTCTGGCTTTGGTAATACTGATAGTCATAAACGTATCAGCAATAACGTTGCTTTACGTTATGATTGGAACGAAAGCAGTGATGAAAGAGGTTATGTTCAGGTATATAAAAACTACCAACATGCTCATTTCAGATCTCCTGTCGCAAGTAGGCAATCTAATTTTACCGATTCTACAATCGGCCTTGAAGCACAGCAGAATTTTAAATTCAGTGATACTGATGAATTAACTGTCGGTTTGGAATATTACAAGACTACGGTTGATAATACAGCATTGTATACTGGTGAACGTTATATTAATAACAAAGCAATTTTTGCAGAAAACAGATGGGAGTTTGCTCCAAGCTGGCAATTAAATACAGGTCTGCGTTATGATCATCACAGTAAGTATGGCAGTGAGGTTACTCCTAAGGTTGCTTTAAACAAAAAGTTTGATGAGAACAGCAATGTTTACTTATCTTGGGGCCGTGTATTTAATGCACCTACCACAGATGATCTGTTCTGGTATCAGCCGGGTGCATATCCTACTTACGGCGATCCTGATCTTAAACCGGAAAAAGGTTATGTATGGACCTTGGGCGGCAATGCGAAGTTGAATGACAAGACCGATATTTCCGCTAGCGTTTTCTACAGCGATATCAAGGACGCTATTGATTGGGTATGGGACGGCGGAACAACCACTCAAGCTATTAACGTTAACAAAGAAAAACGTCGTGGGTTGGAATTAAGCCTGAATCATGATTTTGATGATAACTTATCTGCGTATGCTTCTTATACCTATGTTCAGGTTAAGCAGGATAAAGGCTATGGTTTTGCCAAGGATTTGACTACTAAGCCGAATATTTATCGTGCAGGCTTAAAGTATAAGAATGCGGATTGGCTGTTTACTTTGAACGCAAATGCTGTTACCGGACAATCTGAAAAGAATTTTGTAGACAGCAGCTATTTCACCTTAGATCTTGGTGCACAGTATAAGATTAACGATAATGCTAAGCTGTTCATCAATGGCTACAATCTTACCAATGCACGCTATGCCGAATTTGGCGGCTTGTACAAAAACGGCGAAGCAAAATACCCGATGGCAGGACGTTCCTTCATCATCGGCGCAGAATACACCTTCTAACATCATAACAGTTTAACCCTTAAGGCGGCGCACTGCGCCGCCTTTTTGTATATGGGAAGAACATTCTCTTCAATCCCTCTTGACTATCATAGCGCTATATACTTTATAATATAAATTACTGTATTGTCTGTATTGCCGCATATGAGTCAATACTGCTGAAATAAAATGATGAGAATAGAGGCTTGAAGCATGAGGAAAATTTTTTGTTTATTGCTGTTGCTGCTGCTTTTAGTTACAGGCTGCGGACAAGGCAGCGGCGGAAAAGACGCTGCCGCAGACGGAAGCTATAAAGTAACTGATGAGCATGGAACCGTAACCACGTTCAAGCAGGCACCGCAAAAGGTGCTGACGCTGGCGCTTAGCAGTGATGGTATAATAATGGGGCTGGGCATGGAAGATAAATTGGTTGCCGTCAATTATCTGGCCGATGATCCGGTAAGCTCTAACCTTGTAGAGCAGGCTAAAAAAATTCAGCACAAAATCAAAAACCCTTCGGCAGAAGAGGTGCTGGCGCTGAAGCCGGATGTAGTCTTTGCCTACGATTGGAGCGACATGAACCGTGTCGAAAATTTGCGCAATCTGGGTATGAACGTCATCGTACTGAAAGGACCGGCGACTATTGAGGATATCAGGCAAAACGTGCGCACTATCGCCAAAGCCATGCACGCCGACAGTAAGGGAGAAGAGCTGGTTAAGCTGATGGACAGCAGGCTGGCGCAGGTGAAGCAGCAGGTAGCGTCGCTCAGGCTGCAGCAGCCGAAGAAAATCGTCCTTGTTTCGCTGATGAGCTCCTACGGCGGCAAGGGCTGCATTTTTGACGATATGTGTAAGGAAGCAGGCGTTATCAATGGCGTTTCGGCTGCAGGAATCAAAAACGGCCAGCAGATTACGAAGGAAATGCTGGTGAAGATAAATCCTGATTTGCTGATAATGCCGGTGTATAACGACCATGGCAATTTTGATATCAAAAAATATAATCAGGATTTTTTAGAGGATCCGTCGCTGCAGACCATGCGCGCCATCAAAAACAAGCAGCTTTTTTATCCCAATGAAGGCTATATCTACAACTGCTCGCAGGACGTTGTTTTCGGCGTGCAGGAAATTGCCCATGCTGCCTACGGCGAAGCCTTCGCTATGCAGGGTGCGCAGCATTTAAGGGTTAAGTAAAAGTTTATGCTTATATTAATTTCACATAAAAATTAATCGCAGATAGTTTGCTTTGAAGTAGTGAATTTGATGCGAATAAAACATGAGTGGAGAGCATGTAAATAATCAGCCCCTAACCTTATTCATATACACTTAACTCCTTTGAGAAAGGCGGAGCAGAGTAAAATCTGTTCTGCCTTTTTCATATGCCAAACTGCTATAACTTGCTTATGTCGAAAGCTGATGTTCGTGCTATAATAGCTATACTGAAGGAAAATAAAGGATGAAGAAAATATGCCGAAACAAAAATATCAAAAGATAATAACAGCACTGCTGCTGTGTTTGAGTATACTATTAATAGTTGCAGGCTGCAGCAGTGATAGTGCGCAAAAATCGAACAGTACTGCAGCCTATACTGTTACGGATTCGCAGGGGCATAAGCTGTATTTTAAAGAAAAGCCGCAACGCATTATATCTATGTCTATAAGCACTGATGAAATCCTCATTGACCTTGTACCAAGCAGTCGCATTGCTGCCTTCTCACGATTGGTTGATGATCTAGGGATATCCAACATTGTAGAGCGGGCGCAGAGTGTGGGTAACAGAGTTGATGGACAAAGCTCGGAGGCAATTATGGCGCTGCACCCTGATTTGATATTGATACCGGATTTTGTTAAGCCGGAGGTTATTCAGTCGCTGCGTGACATGAATCTGCAGGTTTATGTTTATAAAACTCCCAAGAGTATGGAAGATGTGCGTCAGTGCATACGCTTTTTGGGCGAGGCCGTTGGCGAAAAGGAACGCGGCGAAATGATGGTTACCGCTATGGACGAGCATCTGAAGAAGGTGCAGGCCAAGATTGGCAACATTCCTAAGGAAAAACAGAAGCGTATAGTTTTTATGCGCAGCAACGGTGCTTACTACAGTCCGGAGGCTTCGTTTAACGATGTCTGCAGATATGCACAGGTTCGCAATGCTTTGGAGGAGTTGCATTATGATAAGCCCGGCATAGTTAATCAGGAGGCCGTGGTTCAGCTCAATCCGGAGGTATTTTTACTCGCAGGCTGGAATTATGACGGTCAGCATGATCCGAAGCAGATGGAGGAGGAGCTGCTGAACAATTCCGGTTACCAGACTACGGACGCAGTGAAAAACAGAAAGGTCTATACTGTGCCGGCGAAGCATGTGCTGTGCGTGTCGCAGTACATTGTCAACGCTGTAGAGGATTTGGCGGACGCTGTATATAGTGAATAAAATTATCAATGACGTCGGTGAGCGGTGAAATGCTGCTTGCCGACTTTTTTGTAATAGTTGTCAAAATAGTTGGCAAAACAATTGACTAGTTGCCAAAAAGTTGCTAAACTGTAAGAGCAATAGCAATTAGAAGGAGGGCGTACTATGCAAACTGAAGCTTTGCGCAATTTGGTTGCTAAAATAAAACATCTGCAATGTGAAATGCAAACAGTTGAGCTAAAAGCTGCCAACAAGGGCTGTCCTACACGTTTATACGATACATTGTCGAGCTTTGCCAATCAGGACGAGGGCGGCGTTATCGTGTTCGGCATAGATGAAAGAAAAGGCTTTGATGTTGTCGGCGTTTATGATGCGCAGGATTTGCAGAAAAAGGTAACGGAACAGTGCAATCAGATGTCTCCGTGTGTGCGTGCTTTATTTACTGTTTGCGAAATAGATGACAAGGTTGTAGTTTCGGCAGAAATTCCGGGGCTTGATGTCGCAGAAAGACCGTGTTTTTATCGTGGTACAGGTAGATTGAAAGGCGCTTATATACGTGTGGGCGATGCTGATGAACCGATGAGTGAATATGAAATTTATAGCTATGATGCCTTCCGCAAGCGTATCCGAGACGATATTCGCGAAGCAACGGGTGCACGTAGAAGCTTTTTTGATGAAGAAAAGCTGGCTTGCTTTTTGCAGGCAGTAAAAAAAGACCGCAAAAATTTGGCTAAGCATGTAAGTGATGAAGATATTTTGGAGCTGATGGGTGTTATGGTAAACGGACAGCCGACGCTGGCAGGCGAGCTGTGTTTTTCTAAATATCCGCAGGGAGCTTTTCCGCAGCTGTGCATTACGGCAGTTGCTTTGCCGGGGAATGAAATGGGCGAGCCGGGATTACAGGGAGAGCGCTTTATTGATAATGAGCGTATTACCGGCACGATAGATGAAATGGTAGACGAGGCGGTTGATTTTGTGAACCGCAACAGCCGCCACAGTACGATTATAGATGATAAGGGCAAGCGTGCGGACAGGGATGAATATCCGCTGAAGGCAGTGCGTGAGGCGATTCTTAATGCATTGGTACATCGCGATTACAGTATTCATTCGGAAAATGTGCCTGTGCGTCTGGAAATCTACCGCAACCGATTAGAGATTATTTCTAGCGGTGGCTTATATGGCAAGCTGACGATTGATTCATTAGGTAAAGTGCGTCCGGATACACGTAACAGTGCTTTGGCAAATATTTTGGAGCTGCTGCAGGTTACGGAAAACCGTTACAGCGGCATTCCGACTATTTATCACGAGCTGCAGAAGGCGCAGCTGCCACCGCCGGCTTTTTGTATCCGCCATGGCGAATTTGTAGTTACTTTCAAGAGCAAAATTGCTCAGGTTTATGATGCACCTTATGCAACTGTCAGCAGTGTGCAGGAGGAGCAGGAGCAATACAATGGACAGCAGGCATATAGCATAGAAGAACGCTTGATAGAGTTTTGCGCAGTGCCGCGCTCCAGACAGGAAATTATTGATTTTCTGGGCTTTTCGCGCTATTATTCCATGTCCAAAATTGTGCAGCCGTTGATTGATGACGGCAAAATTGCTTTGACGCTGCCGGATAAGCCTAAAAGCTCTAAGCAAAGATATGTGAGAAGATAAGATGTTTTTAAATTAGTTAAGCAACCGTCTGACTAAAATCAGAAGCAAAATCTGGTTTTAGTTGGTCGGTTTTTAATTTTCTTATAACTTTTTCACTAAACCGCTTGCGTGTATACCTAGTAGACACTGTATAATTAAATACATATTTTATTGATAGCTCTTTTTAAATAAACGGAGGAATATAAATGAAACGTACTGCTGTATATCCTTTTACTGCGATTGTCGGACAGGAGGAAATGAAGCTGTCCTTAATTTTGAACGTTATTAACCCTGCTTTGGGTGGTGTTTTGATTAAAGGTGAAAAGGGCACGGCGAAGTCCACCGCTGTGCGCGCTCTCGCCGAGCTGCTGCCGCCGATGGCGGCTGTGCACGGCTGTCGCTTCCACTGTGACCCGCACAGCAGCCAGCTGTGCGATGACTGTACTGCTAAGCTGCAGGCAGAGGGCACCTTGCCGGAGGAAACCATCAATATGCGCGTAGTTGAACTGCCTGTGAGCGCAACCGAGGACCGCGTTGTCGGTACATTGGACATTGAGCATGCGATTAAGCATGGTGAGAAAAAGTTTGAACCCGGTATTTTGGCGCAGGCCAACCGCAACATTTTATATGTAGATGAAATCAACCTGTTGGATGACCATGTTGTTGACGTTCTGCTGGACGCCGCTGCCATGGGCGTAAACACTGTTGAACGCGAGGGCGTTTCCTATTCTCACCCCGCACGCTTTGTGCTGGTTGGCACTATGAACCCCGAAGAGGGTGACATCCGCCCGCAGCTTTTGGACCGCTTTGGTTTGAGCGTTGTTGTTACCGGCGAGCATGACCCGCTGCAGCGCGTAGAGGTAATCAAGCGCCGTCTGGCGTATGAAAACGATGCTGAAAGCTTCATTGCAGGCTATAAGGAAGCACAGGAGGAGCTGGCGGAAAAAATTATTGCTGCCGGCAAGCTGTTGCCGGAGGTAACTATTGATGACAAGCTGCTGGAAACTGTGGCCAAGCTGTCGGTAGAACTGGGCGTAGACGGTCATCGTGCGGATATTACTGTGATCAAGACAGCGCTGACCTTGGCTGCTTTCAACGGCCGCAAGCAGGCTAACCTTGATGACCTGAAGGAAGCAGCTAAGCTGGTGCTGCCGCACCGTATGCGCCGCCGTCCGTTTGAAGAGGGCGAGCTGGATTGGAATAAGGTAGAAAGCTTTTTGGCTGCCGAAGCCTAAGGAGCGTTGACTATGCTGAAAAATAATCTCTATCCCTTTACTGCGGTTGTGGGGCAGGAGGAGGCTAAAAAGGCCTTGCTCATTGCTCTTGTCAACCGCAGAGCAGGCGGCCTGCTCATAGGCGGTGCCAAGGGTACGGCAAAATCCGTGCTGGCCCGCAGTGTGCAGAGTTTGATTGGTGCGCAAAGGATGCTGACGTTGCCGCTGAATGTAACAGAGGATATGCTTTTTGGCAGCATTGACCTGGAGGCTGCCGTAAGCCTGGGCGAAAAACGCTTTTCACCGGGCATTCTGGCACGTGCTACGGATAACATTCTTTATATTGATGAAGCAAACCTGCTGCGTCAGGAGCTGCTGACTGCGGCATTGGATGCTAACAGCGCAGGCATCAACAATGTGGAGCGTGACGGCATCAGCTGCAGCCATGAGGTGCGCACGACTGTCATTGCCACGATGAATCCGGAGGAGGGCACTCTGCCCGGACATATTCTGGACCGTTTCGGCATGTACGCAGATATGCAGGCGCTGCAGGATATCGGCCAGCGCGTGGAGGTTATCCAACGTGCCTTAGCATATAGTAACAATACCCTTGCGTTTTGTGAGCAGTATGCGGAAGAAACCGCTGCCTTGGCAGCGAAGGTGCAGGCAGCGCGTGAGCTGCTGCCGCAGGTTGAGGTGAGCGATGCGATGCTGATGCTTGCCGCTCAGCTGTGCTCGCAGGCCTTTTGTGCCGGCCATCGTGCGGAAATTTATCTGCTCGAGGCTGCGCGCGCTATCGCCGCCATGGCGGGGCGCGCTTACGTGCTGCCGAAGGATGTGGAGGAGGCAGCGCAGTTCGTGCTGCCGCACCGTATGCGCAAGCCTCCCGAGCAACAGCCCGAGGAGCAGGAACAACAGGACGATAACCAAAACGAAGATGAAAACGAGCAGGATAACGAAGATAATCCTGACGATGAAAATAACGACGAGGACAACGAAGATAACCAGCTGCCGCCACCACCGCCATTGGATAACGGCGATGATGACGAAGATGACGATGCTTCCGACGATGAGGACGAGGACGACGAAAGCGACGAGGACGAGCAGCAGCAGGAGCGTAATAATAATAACTTGGCACCGGAGGAGCAGCTTGCCGATATCGACAAAAGCTTTCGCTTACCGAAGATGCTGCTGGATTTGGGCAAGGACCGCAATGTGCGCCGTGGCAGCGGCAAACGCAGCGTGACCAAGACTGACCTGAAGCAGGGACGTTATGTGCGCGCCGAACAGCCTAAAAGCAAGGTTACGGACTTGGCCTTTGACGCAACCATCCGTGCCGCAGCGCCCTATCAGCGCTTGCGTGAGGACAATGGCTGTGCGCTGAACATCAAGGAGGAGGATTTACGCCAAAAGGTGCGCGAAAAACGCATCGGCAACACCTTCCTGTTTGCAGTGGATGCCAGCGGCTCCATGGGTGCACGTGAGCGTATGCGCGCCGTTAAGGGTGCCATTTTCTACATGCTGCAGGAGGCGTACCAAAAGCGTGACCGCGTAGGTATGATTGCTTTCCGTCGTGATAAGGCGGATATGCTGCTGCCGATTACCCGCAGCGTGGACCTGGCGCAGAAGCGTCTGGCAGAAATGCCGACCGGTGGCAAAACGCCGCTGGCAGACGGCTTGGCGCTGTCGCTGCAGACGTTGGCAATGATGAACAAGCGTGACAGCGAGCTGGAGCCGATTTTGATTGTTGTTACCGACGGACGTGCGAATGCCGTGCATGAGGGTGAAAAGGATCCTGTAGCTGCAGCGATAAGTATTGCCGAAAAAATCGCTAAGGCTAAAATTACTTCAGTAGTGATTGATACGGAAAGCGATTTTATCAAGCTGGGCCTGGCAAAGAAGGTTGCCGCCGCTATGCAGGCCAATTATTATACGCTACAGAAGCTGTCTAAGGAAAATATAATTCGTATTGTAAGAAATTTGAATTAAAGATAAGAGTATAGTATACTAATAGATATATTAGCATATAAAGGAGTGGAGTTTTCATGAAAAAACTGCTTATTTTGTTGATGACCTTATTTTGCTGTGCCACCGCTTTTGCTGCGGATGCAGACAAGAAGCCTGCAACTCAGGAGGGTATGAACTGGGAAATCAGCATGATGCCTAAACCGAGTGAAGAAGAGCAGGAGCAGGCACGTTGGTCTATCGTTGTAGAAAATAACGTAGGTATTTATGCTTACGATATGGATTCCCTGACCTTCAGCAAGGTTACTAACGGCCTGCCTGATAAAAATATTATTTCCGTGCTGACGAAAACCGTTTTTACCGATAAGGATATGCTGAAAAAGCTCAATGAAAAATACAAGGCTTCTCTGACTAAAAAAGAGAAGGTGCAATACTGTGAAATCGTCATGACCTTTAATCTGCAGGATAAAACCTACGGCGTAGAGGTAATGGATGTTTATGGCAGCAAGAAAACTCTGCTTAGCCATCAGGCTAAGGAACTGAAGTTTGTTCCGGTTCCGGCAGGCAGCTTTGCTGAGGCTATGCTGGAAGTCTGCCAACAGGCCGTAGCTGCTGATGCTCAGGCAGCAGCGAAATAATGCTGCGCCCCGATTTTACTCAGGCAAAAAACTATATATTACAACACAAACTCCTTAGTCTGCTTGCTATCTGTGTGATAGGCATTACTTTGACACTGGGCCTCAGGCATCTCTCCAACCAGTCTACGTCAAAAAAAGCAGTAATGAAACCTATTGTGCACACGCAGACAGTAAGCAGACGACCATTGTATAAAAGCATTAATCTTTTTGGACAGCTCAAGGCCAAGGCACAGATTGACATCATCAACAAGTATGCCGGCATCGTCGATGAGATTAATGTGGATTTGGGCAGCAAGGTGCAGGCCGGAGATATCCTCCTGGTGCAGCATCTTGATGATGCCCGCGCCGAAATGCTCAAGGCCAAGGCACGCTATGCCGAGGCCGGAGCTAATGCGGCAACTACGGATGTGAGCTACAGCACCAGCCTTACTCGCTATGAGGCTGATTATAAGCTGGCGCAGGTCAACGCAGAGCGTTATCGCAAGCTGTATGCGCAGGGCGCTGTTTCCAAGTCCGAGCTGGACAGTATGGAACAGACGCTGGCTAATAAAAAGGCGCAGTACGATGCTTTGGCGCAGCAGGAAAGCTATGATGGCACACCGTCGCAGGTTTACCGTCAGGAGCAGATTGCTGCCAGACGCGAGCAGGAGTACATTATTGCGCAAAACAAGTATCACGATCTGATTTTTAAGGCACCACGCGCAGGTATTATTACCTACCGCGATGCAGAAGTGGGTGGCTATGCGCCTGCAGGCAGCAGGCTGCTTACCCTTTTGGATGACAGTGGTTTTACAGTGGACTGCGATATTACAGAGGCAGAGGCTGCTTCTGTGACCGTTGGCACGCAGGTCGAGCTGAAGCTGGAGGCGATTGGCGAAATATGCCGGGGTACTGTTGTTTATGTGAGCCCTGTAAGAAGCAGGGAAACAAACAAGTTTACCCTCCGCATCAGGCTGGATGAGCCTGGCTCCAACGTAAAGGCAGGCTTGTTTGCCAAGGGTGAATTGCGTTTTCTGCAAAAGCCATCCACTATATATTTACCTAGAAATGCCGTTCTCGAACGGGATGGCAAATATTTTGTCTATGTGCTGGGCAAGGGTAATAAAGCTCTGAAAAAGCCTGTTACTACCGGTGCAAGTAATAATGAAAGTATTGAAATAGTGCAGGGTGTGAAGGTAGGCGAGACGGTTATCCTTGATAATCTTGCGCGTCTGCGTGACGGCATGGTGGTTGAGGTGGCCAAGGAGGAGGCGAAGTAATGAATATTACGCGCTTTTCTATTAAACGGCCTATCGGTATATGCATGATTTACATATTAGTCTGCGTCCTCGGTCTTATCAGCTTCTTTCGCATTGGCGTGGAGCTGTTGCCGGACGTAGACTCAAAATTTATCAGCGTCATTGTCAACTATCCGGGCGCCAGTACGGAATCTGTCGAACAGCAGGTGACGAAGCCGATTGAGGACGAGCTGTCCTCAATTTCGCACTTTAAGCAGGTGCGTTCCGCTACACGTCCCGGACGTGCGGAGATTTTTGTCGAGCTGGACAGTCAGGCCGATGCTGATATGGTGGCGATTGAGGCAACGAAAAAAGTTAGCCGTATCCGTAAGAATCTGCCGGAGGATATTGATGAGCCTGCAGTGCTCAAGCGTTCCTCAGAAGAATATCCGATTATCCAGATTGCAGCAACCTCTAAGGATAACCTGGACGATATTTTTGCCTTGGCAGACAGCAGCTTTAAGGAGCGCCTGCAGCAGGCAGCCGGCGTAGCCGATGTTGATGTTACAGGCGGACGTGCCAAGGAAGTCGCTATCGAGGTTGACAAGGATAAGCTCAATTATTACGGTTTGACTCTGCAGGATATTATTACAGCGGTGCGCAAGGAAAACGTCATTGTTTCTTCCGGCTCCGTCTATACCGATGCTTTGGAAAAAACCGTGCGTCTGCAGGCGCAGTATAAGACTGCGGATGAGATTCAGCACCTGCAGCTTAAGGGTGCAGGCGGCAGATATATCGAGCTTGGGCAGGTGGCTAACGTGCAGGCCAAGGATAAGCGTGCTGTGGCCTATAGCCGTGTTGACGGCAATGAGGCGGTATCGCTGGAGGTTTATAAGGCCAGCGGTGCTAATATCGTCGACACAGCAGACGGCGTGCTGCAGCAGCTGGAAACTCTGCGCAAGGATTATCCGGACTACGTTTTCACAGTTGTTTATGACCAGTCGCATTTCGTGCGCGATTCCCTAAGCAACACGCTAAAAACGCTGCTCGAAGGTCTTATGACTACAGGACTCGTTTTATATTTGTTCCTGCGTGGCTGGAAGTCGTCCATGGCAGTTATGATTGCCATTCCGACCTCGCTGATTGCGACCTTTTTCCTTATGTACCTTGCAGGCTTTACCTTCAATATGATGTCACTTATGGGTATGGCGTTGTGTATAGGTATTCTTGTTGATGACTCCATTGTTGTGTTGGAGAATATCCATCGCTTTCTGGCGATGGGCAAAAGCGCCGACGTGGCAGCGGAGGAAGGACGTAATGAGATCGGTATGGCGGCAATCGCTATGACGCTTTGCGACGTGGTGGTATTTTTGCCGATTGCCTTTATGCAAAGTGCAACAGGCCAGTTCTTCAAGCAGTTTGGCATGACGATTGTTTTTGCTACGCTGATGTCGCTTGTCGTATCCTTTACGCTGACACCGATGCTGGCTTCGCGCTTTTATAAAAACGGCGTGGAGGAGCCAAAGGGCAAGCTGTGGCACAGACTGGACAGTTTTGAAGCGCAGACGATTGCCAAATATGATGTTCTACTGCGCAAATGCATCGAAAAGCCGAAGAAGCTGGTGCTGGGAGTGCTGGCAGCCTTCGCGGTGGCAGTGGCGCTGGTGCCGCTCGGTATAGTTGGCTCGGAATACATGCCGCGTACCGACGAAAGCGCGATTCAGGTGAATATTGAGCTGCCTACGGGCTTTAACGCCGACCAAACCAACGAGGCTTTGCTGCTGTTTGAGGATTATTTGGCCAAGGTGCCGGAAATCGAGCATTATATGACTAATGTAACGACCACACAGAGCATGGGCAAGCTGGTTATCGCGCTCAAAAGCAGCGACGAGCGCAGTAAGGATGTCTGGCAGGTAGCACAGGGCATCCGCAGCTTTGCCAAGCAGAATCTTGGCGAAATCAAGGTGCGCGTCAATGAGATTCAGTCATCCGTTACCGGTGTTTCGGGCGGTCGCAACCTTGTGCGCTCGCCGGTACAGGTGGAGCTTAAGGGCAGCGATATGGACCAGCTTGTGGCTGATTCCGCTAAGGTGGAGCAGATTTTTACTTCGACTGCAGGTCTGAAGGATATCAAAAACTCCTATGTCAAAGGTATGCCGGAGCTGAAGGTGACGGTAGACCGCGACAAGCTGAAATATTATCACGCGACAGTCAATGATGTGGCGCAGTCCTTTAACGCCGCTATCGGCGGACGCAGTGCCGGCGTTCTGGCGAACGATGTGCAAAACCATGGCAATGACACCGATATTGCAGTACGCTTTGCCGGTGGCAGTGGCTATGATATTGAAGACGTGCGCGCTATTCCCGTGCAGACAGGCAGAGGAAGCGTCTTTCTTGGCGACCTTGCTGACGTAGAAGAGGGCGTAGGCCCTATTACTATCCGTCGCGTGAACAAGGAGCGCATCATCAACATCCAGTGCAACCTGACGGACAGACCGCTGAACGAGGTAGTCAAGGAGCTGACGCAAAAGCTCAATGCCGCCGGCTTAAAGAGTACCTATGAGTTCTCCGGTCAGGCGACGACGATGAACGAATCGTTTGTTGAAATGGCTATGGCGTTGTCACTGTCTCTGCTTTTGATTTATTTGCTGTTGGCAGTGCTTTATGAATCGGTATTCACGCCGTTCATCCGTATGTTTTCGCTGCCGCTTGGCATTATCGGTGCCATCTTCTGTTTGCTGTTGACGCATAATACAATCAATCTGTATTCACTTATCGGTATTCTGGTTATGGATGGTTTGGTAGCGAAAAATGGCACGTTGCTTTTGGACTATACGCTGACGCTGATGCATGAAGGCATGACGGCGAAGGCTGCGGTAATCGAAGCAGGCAAAACTCGTCTGAAGCCTATCTTTATGACAGCACTGACGATGGTGGTGGGCATGCTGCCGACAGCGCTGTCGCTGAGCGCAGGCTCGGAAACGCGCGTGAGCATGGCGTGGGTAATCATCGGAGGTATGATAACATCAACGGTGTTTACTCTGTTGGTGCTGCCGATACTGTTTTTGTGGTTGAAAGAAAAAGTTCCTAATCGAATTTAATAATAAATAGGAATATATATTGCGTCGAAGCAATTTATATAGTATACTATTTGTAAGTAAGAAAAAGTTCTAAACAATTATAATTTTGTTAGAGCTTTTCCTGTATACTATCAGAAGAGTAACTTGCGCCTTTGCTGATTATAAAAGCAAGGGCGCATTTTTTATAGCTATATTGCCGTATAGCTTATAATTTTGCTTGATGCACTTAGTAGCCCGTGACCATGCAAGACTGGACGGGGGAAGAGTGGTCAAAATATATTTTTTAGGAGTATGAGTAAACATGAAGAGTAGTTTTTCCAAGAGTTTATTGATGACGGCCCTCATTACCGGTAGTGTAATGTGGGGGGGTACAAACGTATTTGCTGAAGAGCTGCAGGAGTATACGCTGGACCAGATGGTTGTAACGGCGACGAGAACGGAAAAGCGTGATGTTGAGGTTCCTGCAACAACTAACGTTATTACAGAACAGGAAATTAAAAATCGCGGTTATGTAAGTGTATTTGATGCGTTGGAGCAGACTGTTGGCATTCAAAGCTATTCCTATACCGGCGGTGAAGGCGATAATGGCAGCTCTACGGGCCGTACCTATATCCGCGGTTTAGACAAAGGTACTTTGGTTTTGTTGAACGGTGCACCTATCAACCTGAACAATTACAATTCAACCGCAGGCATTCCTATCAGTGCCGTAGAAAAAATTGAGGTTGTAAAAGGCTCTAATTCTGTTCTTTATGGCAGTGAAGCTATGGGTGGCGTTATTAACATCATTACAAAAAAAGCCGGAAAAATTAACAACAGCATTAAAGCTGTAGCAGGTAACTATAAAAAGGGTTATGAGGTTGCTTCCAGCGGTGATAAATATATTTTGAGCTTCAGCCGTGACTATTATAAAAAATTTGAGAACTCTTCTATCAACTACAAAGGATTCGATACAGACAGACGTGCTTATACCAAAAATAATCTGTTCGCAAGCGTAAATTTGGCTAAAGATTTTACGCTTAATTATATGCATACGGAAACTAAAAATACCGGTATGACATATCTCAATCCTGACGGAAGCATGAATAAAACTTCTTATAGCTATAATGATGAAAGAGATAATGTAGCTTTACTCTATAACAACGAACAGGATAAGCTCAAATCTAATTTATCATTCAACAGAAGAAGAATAGACGGTAAGCAATATAAAACTAACGGACAGGTTTTAAGAAGCGGTTCCAGCAGCAATATTATTCTGTACACCATTAACTACGATATTAACAAGGACTGGACTTTATCCGATAAAGCAACATTACTGACCGGTGTAACTGCCAACAAAGAGCATTATGAAGAAATTGCCAATAGAAGCAACGCTATTTCCAGAGACAGCCTGGCAGCTTATTTCTCCTGGAATCAAAAATATGATGATAAGTTCTCTACTAATATCGGTGTAAGAGCACATTATGTAAAAAATAACGGCTTTGACGGCGCACACAATGTATATCTGCCGCAATTACAGACCTTATATAAACTGGATGAAAATACCAGCTGGTATATTAACGTTGGCAAGGCATTTGAAATGCCGGCAATCAATTCCCGATACTCCAGAAGCAAAACCGGTTCTAATGGTGCATTGAAGCCTCAGGAGGGCTGGACTTATGAAACCGGTGTGAAGAAGATTACCGATACATCCTCCAGCAAATTAGCTGTGTTCACAATGAGAATGGATGATAAGTTTGCCTGGAAAAAATATAACCAATTAGGCATTACTCCTCCGGCAGGAGTTGATCCAGACACCTATATTCAGGTAAATCTTGGCGAATTTAAAAACACCGGTGTTGAATTCGAATATGATAAAGTAATCGGAGAACATTGGAGATACAATTTAGGTGCAACCTATCAGGACCCTTTGGCTAAAGATGCCGGCAAGTGGACTCAGCAATCCTCCAGATACCAATTTACTGCAGGCGCTAAGTACAATTACAGCAAGCTTGGCGTCGGTGTAAACCTTTATTATTTGGGTGATAGAGAGGATGCATCCTACGGCAGCCTGCATAAGCTGAAAAACATTATTAAGTTGAATTCTGTTATTAACTATGATCCTGACAAAAATAACAGTATTACCTTAAATCTTTACAACCTCTTAGACAGAGATAATTCTATCAACGTCAGTGAAAATCTGGATAAACCGTTCAACTGGACTTTGTCCTACGAATATCGCTTCTAATTACTTGATTCTCCACAAGGTGGCGCAAAACTGCGTCACCTTTTTAAAAACAGCATGTTTTAAAACAACGCTAATACTCTCGGTAAAGTAATATTCGTTTAAATTTGAAAGGGAAAATATGTATCGCTTAATCCTTATGCTTGTTATAGCCTGTATTCTTTCCGGATGCACAACAGAAAACTTTGGCCAATCTGCGAAGTTTGCAGGCAAAGATAACGCGATCGTTGTAACGGACGATACCGGTTATCAGGTAAAACTAAAGAAGAAGCCGGAAAAAATTATGACCAACAATATTTATCTTGATAACATCCTTTTGGGATTAGTGGAGCCTGAAAAAATGCTGTCTGTATCTAAAAATATGGATAACTCGGCAAAATCGTTTGGCAATATGGTAAGTTCATTGGTCGAAAATAAGATTACAAATCCGGGATTGGAAGCAGTTCTGGCTTTAAAGCCGGATATATTCATTGTTAATGAGGTAATTGGTGCAGATAAAATTCAGTCTTATCGTGATATGGGTATACCTGTTTATGTTGTAAGGCTGTCTACAAATATAGAAGAAGTCAAAAATGAAATTATCAAGCTTTCCCGGCTAGTAGGTGAAGAGCAGCGTGGTAAGATTTTAGTCCAAAAAATGAACGATAAGCTGGAGAGGATTGAACGCAATATACCCAAAGAGCTTCATTACAGTAAAAGTACTGTTCTTGTATCAGCAAATTACACGTCCTACGGAGGCAAGGGTTGCATGTATGATGATATCTGCAAGCATGCCAAGATAAGAAACGGTATTGCAGATTTGGGAATGAATACCGGACAGACAGTCAATAAAGAGGTCATGATAGAGATAAATCCGGATTTTTTCTTTCTTGCAAAGCCATGGAAGGATAATAAGGCCAAGGATGAGAAATTGCTGGGTGAGTTTTTAGCTGATAAGAGCTTAGAAAATTTGCGGGCGGTAAAAAACGGGAATGTAGCTCTGCTTGATGAAAAATACATTTTTATCGGTCATCAGAATTGCGTATGGTCGGTGCAGAAGCTGGCACATTTGGTTTATGGTGACTGTGTTGTTTTAGAGCCAGAGGAGTTTTTGAAAGGGTTTTAGCAGTTAATTATAAAAATATCAAAATTGATTACATTTACAGCCTTGAATAGTAACTGAAAAAGCGGTGCGTTAGTACCGCTTTTTCCTTTTGATTTTCTATGAAAAATTATGAAGATTAAGTGGATAAATGGTTTGAAATGATATATAATATTAACTAGATGAGTTGATATACAGACATTGTTTCGTCTATTGTGAAGCCGCCGGCATATGACCATGAAAGACTGGATATGCAGGGACTTTTCGATAAATATTTTTAATAGGAGTATGAGTAAACATGAAGAGTAATTTTTCCAAGGGTTTATTGATGACGGCCCTCATTACTGGTAGTGTAATGTGGGGGGGCACAAACGTATTTGCTGAAGAGCTGCAGGAGTATACGCTTGACCAGATGGTTGTAACGGCAACAAGAACCGAAGCAAGAGAATTAGAAGTTCCTGCTGCTGTTAGTGTTATCAATGCTAAAGAAATCGAGAACAGCGGCGCCAAAACTGCTTATGAGGTTATTGAGCGTCAGGTTGGCTTTACCAACAATGCTTATGGCCCTGGCGGTCGTGAATTCGGCGGCAGCTCTACCAGAACTGTTCTGCGTGGCCTTGATAAGGGCACCTTGGTAATGGTTAACGGCGCTCCAATTAACATGATGAACTACAACAGCATGGAGGGTATTCCTGTAGAGGCTGTTGAGAAAATCGAAATTGTCCGTGGTGCTCAGTCTGTACTTTACGGTGCGGAAGCAACCGGTAACACACAAATGATGGCTGACGCTATTGCGGAAGC